>ENA-UOOR01003591-UOOR01003591.1-fermentation-metagenome-genome-assembly--contig:-NODE-3591-length-13463-cov-3.494481_pt1 | contig 13463 bp, 6 predicted proteins | sample MGYA00245780_ERZ724029 | MGnify/ENA primary metagenome ERZ724029 (study PRJEB28704, sample SAMN03018315) | fermentation metagenome | biome: anthropogenic terrestrial biome; feature: soil; material... | reverse complement strand
ATCACCTAATGCAATCCTTTTTCCTGGATATGCAGTATTTAGCACAATTTTAATTGTATCCCATGATTTTATAAGTATATGTCCTAATCCAATACATAAAAATAATATAATATATAATAGTAGTAGTAAATCTTTTTTTGACCATTTAAAGTTTTTCCAATTATCTATTACTATCCATATTAAAAATCCTAAAAACATGTAACCTAAAGGTACCTGCCAAGTAGGGTAAAAAGTTAATATATATCCTCCAGCACATATAGGTAGTATGGCTGCATATATTAATCTTTTTTTATAATTATCTGTATTCATATAATTATAAATTAAAAGGATAGCTAGTTCACCAAATATTATCATTTCGACTAAACCATTTACAGCAAACCACCATTGAATAAGCGGTGAAAAGGTAACCATAATTGCTAGAGTAACTGAAAGTAAGTTATTTTTTTTAAGTAATAATCTACCAAACTCAAAAGTTACTAAAAACAGTACTACCAATCTAGATGTCCAAAAAAAGGCTAAACCTTTTGCACCACCAAAAAGTAAATATCCAATTTGAAATGGACGAAATATAATACTTATATCTTTAACTGGTTGTCCATAAACAATATACATATCACTTTTTGTTCCTCTTACAATATTATTAAAATAAGAGGATCCACTATTAACTTGTGATAAAGCAAAAGGCGTATTTACATCCCATTCATCGCTTCTAATAGGTCTAGGATTCCCAAAAACTGTATCATGCCGTTCTTCATAAGGTTCCTGAATATATTGATTCCACATTCCAATAGACGAACCACTAAGTTCAAGTAAAGTTGCAACGGCAATAACACATATTGCAATGATAAATCTATATTTGAAAATAAAATTATATAACTTTTTTAATCCTAAAATCCAATGTAATCCTAAGAATACAAATAATATAAATAATAAAAATATCTCAATTAATGTATTTTTATTAATTTCTAGGTTTAAAGTTAACTCAAAGTTACCTTTATTATTTATTGTTATTTCATTAATTTTAAATTTTTGACCTATTTGGTTTCCTATATCAATTCTTAAATCTTTTACATAATTATCAATTGGTATAATTATCTCCTTATTACCTGATGTAATTTCTGCTCTGCGTGTCATTTCTTCATTAAATACTTCCTCATTTTTTGTAAAGTATATAACAATTGGAATATTTTCTGTGACGAGCTCATTAAATGAAATCTTAATATCATTTATTTTTGTATTAATTCCATTTTTAATAAGCTGACCATCATTACTTGTGCTTATAAATTCATTATCATTTTTATTATAATTAAAAAAAATAAAATCATCACTTTTTAGTATGGTTGTTTTAGAATTAATATTATTAATATAGCCTTTGGTACTATCAAAATTATTAATGATAATAGTAAAAACTATTGATAATAAAATAGAAAGCATTAATACTATAAAATATTGTGCTATTCTATTTTGATTGTATTCTTTATTGGCTTTTAATTTCAAGACTAACACTCCTCTATTTTACCATATTTATTGCTTTATCAAATATTAGAATTCCCTTACGTATTCTAAAAGCATCTTTTACTAATATACATATTTTATAATTATTTTTAATTATAAGGTTCCTATCAATATAACATTGAAAACCAGTTAGATTGAGATTACTCTCATTATCAAATGCTGCAGTTACGTCCGGTCGATAAATGGTATTGGTTTTTACCTTGTAACCATAACCTTCATTATTAATTAACAAAAGTTGTATTTTGTTCATATTTTTGAATAAAGTACTTTTCATGAATCCCCATCCCTCAATTTTAATAACCTGTCCATTTTCAACGGAATCAATTACTCCAACTACACTTTGATTTATTCTTTTATCAATATCTAATTTTGATATATTACTAACGGAATTCATTTTTTCTAACAAATTTGTATTAATTTCAAAATTCGTTTTTCTTTTTGTTAAATTTTTACTATAAAATGGATCAATTTCGTCGGTTGCCAAATTGATTGCAGGAATATCTTCATATGATTTATTTATATACATTATTGAATTATTTTTTACAAAATTATAATATCCTTTATGTATTAATTTGCTACACAAATCAACATCACATAATATGTTGTTATTACAGTCCTTATTAAATCCACCTACTTCCTCAAACTTAGTCCTCTGAATAATTAGACAGCCTCCAGATACAGCAAAACAGTTGTAATCCATGCGATTTCTACCATAATAATAGCAATATTGGTCGTCAAAACCATAAAAACTAAAACATGGACCTGACTCAAGGTTAATCATTCCACAATGTTCAATTCTATTTGTATTATTATACAAGATTTTTGTTCCTACAGCACCAATATGCCTTAATTCGCATTGTCCAACTAATAAATCTAACCATTCTGGTGAACCAATAAGTATATCTTCGTTTAAAAATAAAAAGAAATCTCCAGTAGCATAAGATGTGCCTATATTATATAATTCGGAAATATTATACAATTTCTCTACACTATAATATGAACACTTATACTTTTGACATAATTCTTTATTATAATTTGTATCTTCACCCTTATTACAGTTATCAATAATAATAATCTCAAAGTTTTTATAAGTAGTTTTTCCTATAATAGATTCAACACATTGAGTTAAATTATTATTATTACCGTTAGTTACAATTATTATACTAACTTTGGGACAATTCTTACTAATATAATTAACTCTGTACTGAAACATATCAGGGACGTAAACTACTTCTCCTTCTAAGCCCCTTCTTTTCAGTGCTTCTTCCTTACACCTTTTTACAGCTTTTAATGCATATGGTTTTGATTCAGGATTAGAGGCTATTGACTCTTCTCTTTCTCTCCAATGGTATAAAATTTTAGGGATATGCCCTATGGCTCCTGCTTTTTCGACAAACCTTAAAGTAAAGTCATAATCTTGTGCGCCTTCAAATCCAACACGCAATCCCCCTAATTCATTTACTATAGATCGTTTATACATAGCAAAATGGCAGGTATACATTAGAGACATAAAACTATCAGGAGACCAATCAGGTTTAAAAAATGGTGAATGCCTTTTTGTTCCGTCAGCAGTTAATTTATCTTCATCACTATATATAAAATCATATTCACGATTCTCGTTTACCTTTTTAGCCATTTCATATAATGCATTCGGTGCTAATACGTCATCACAGTCTAAAAAGGCAATAAATTCTCCTTCAGCTATTTCAATTCCACTATTTGTAGCACTAGAAATATGCCCATTCTCTTTTCTGTATACAATTTTAATGTTGGGATTGCCTTCATATTTTTTTAAAGTAACTCTTACATCTTCCCATGTAGATGCGTCATCTACTAAACATAACTCCCATTTTTTATAAGTTTGCTTGATAACAGACTCTATACATGCAATCAACTGATCATTTAATACATTATAAACCGGTACAACAATGGATATTAATGGTTCATAATTTAATGATTCAATAGTTAATACACCTTTTTCATTGTCTATAATCCATTTTGTATATATATCTAACTTATTCTTTCTCTGTTGTTTTCTATTATTTATATGATAAAAAAGAGTAAGAGGTCCTTCATTGATTAATATTTTTACTCCTGTCTTTAATTTTTGAATAACAGGAGACTTAATTATTTTTCTATTTTTTATTCGAGTTTTAGTTATGTGATAGCGCTTAGAAACTAAAAGTTTTACTAAAAAATTAATATCTTTTCTTTTTATTAAAGCCTGTGGCCAATATACTTCTATATTGGGATTTTTTATAATGTCTTTCAAACCAAGTTTAGCTATAAATTTTTTACAACTTTTTTGGTGAACAAATCCATCTACATTACTTAAGTTTCCTATATTAATAGCTTCTGCTTCAGATGGATTTTGAATAAGTCTTAGTACTTGTGAAATTGAATCATCAACAGAAAAAGTTATATTATATTTGCTTAGAAATGGAAAAGCTATCTCTATATAATCTAAGATTCCGTTACATATTTGTTCTTTATATTTATGGGTTGATTCAATATTTTCTAATTCCGGTCCCTCTTCTCCATATTTCCAGACAGAATCATGGGGTGCACCAAAGAAAAGCTCTAATAATACTATATTTGAAATAAGGGCATTTGCAACTGACCTATTTTTACCTTTTCCAAAAAAATAACAATCATAATTTTTACCATTAAGCTGGCGGTTACTTTTTTCATTTTCTAAAATTCCAGCATACAAGAAATAATTTTCCCCCTTATATGTATCAATAGAATTTAGAACTTTATCTAGCAGAAATTGTGAGCTGCCATTCCATCCACAGTCAAAAATAATTGATTTTGAATCTAAAAGTCCAACCTTTTCAAAATATTTTCTTGCATTTTCGCGTTCTTTTTCACATTGTTTTAAAATATAAGTCTCACATGATAAAAATAACTGATGCATTTTAGTAAAGTCTTTTTTAGTTTTTATTACGCTTTGCCTACTTATAAAACCCGATTTAATTATACTTTCATCATCTATGTCTTTAAAGTCTAAATAGTCCAAAATTTCTTCAACGGTTTGACCATATGTATAAGGTGGTAAATTATTCATTGATTCATCATCTAACTTAGTTATGCCTGCTAAAAGTAATGAGCGTCTTGATGTGTATAGATATTGTATTTTAGAAACACCCATTTTTTTTAAAATGTTATATAATATATAACCATCTCTCGATAAAAAATAGATATTGTCATATTGCGCATTTTTTATTTTTTCTAGGAACCAATTTATCAGGCCTAGGTATAAATTCCCCCCTACCTTAGCACCTAAGTAATACCAGAAATTTATCTCATTTCTATTGGCTAATATTCTTGATATACCTTCAGCTAAACTATCGCATATGCAATAATTATTTTTTTTATCTGATACTTTATTAGGTATATAATGATATGATTTAATTCCTTTAGATATAGCCATATCATAATCATCTTTTTTGTTGTCTCCTATATGCACTATCTTTTCATACAATTGCTTTTCATTATGAATAACTTCATCAAATAAATCCCCGTTATATTTAGTACGTCTTTCATCAGCTGAAATATATAAATAATCAAAATCATTATAGTTACATTTTTCTAGCATTTTTTCTATGTAGATTTTATTTAAATACATGTCGCTTGTAGCTATAACTCTTTTGCCATTGTCTTTGGCAAACTTATACAGTTTATACATCTCCTCATTCTGTATAATGCAATCTAATTCCAATTGAATTTCATAAAGCTTTATTTGATTCCAATCAATTCCACTACAAGTTTCATTATTTCTAGATATATATTCGTAAATTTCATCTATATTAGCATGAGGATACTGATATTTTTTATTTACTTCTAGACTTGCAAGTCGCTGACCATTAATCCTAATATTTACAAAGTCTTGTATTTTTAATTTTTTTTCAATGATTACAAAAATATCTTCCGGCTGATTAACAATACGAAAGAATAATGTATCAAAAATATCAAATGAAATCACATCAGAATCTAATATAATATTTTTTATCTCTTGAGTATTACACATTATAATTATCCCCTTTGCTAACTATAGTTGAATTTTCTCTTTAGTTATTATATATTTATTATCATAACATATTCCGATTTTATAATTACTTGCATTTAGAAGATTAGCATCAATATTACATGTAAATCCTGTAAAATTAAAACTTCCTCTTTTCTTAAATGCTGTGCTTACATCAGGTCGATATATTTTATATGTATCAAATATTAATCTTTCATTATTACAACCAATTAATAACACCCTTACTTTTTTAAAGTTTTGCAAGATTTTATTGTTTTGAAAAGCCCATCCTGTAATAGTAATTTTGTCTGTATAATCGATTTTGTCTATGCAGTACACTATTTCATTTTTACATTCCCTCAGATTATTTGTGCTAATTATATTATTATAAGAATCAAATTTATTTATATCCGTAAGATTTAAGCTAAAATCTATTCTATTCTGAGTCAAATTTGGAGAATAGAAGGGATCTACCTTATCAAATGAAGGATATAGATTATAAAGTTGCTTTAGTTCTTCTTTTAATCTTAGTGATTTTTTTATATTACTATTATCATTACCTCTGCTAACAGATTCATGATGAAACAAGATTACATCGTTTCTTACAATATTATAATAACCTTTCTTTATTAATTTAAAACATAATTCAACATCATTATATGCCACAGGAAACCTTTCATCAAATCCATTTACACGTTTAAATTTATTTTTTTCAATCATTAAACAAGCTCCTGTAACAGCAACATAGTTATAGTCAATTTTATTCCGTAAAAAGTAATAGCAATTATTGTCGTCATAACCCGCAAAATTATGCACTGGACCAGCATTAATATTTATTATTCCAATATGTTGTATTCTTGTTGAGTTAGGATATAATAATTTTGCCCCAACAGCTCCTACGTGTGGCAAAGAGGCTTGGCCTACCAACCTTTCTAGCCATATGTCATTAATAACTTCTATATCATCATTTAGAAATAAGTAAATTTCACCGTGTGATAATTTCGCACCAATATTACACATTCTCGAAAAATTAAATTTCATTCTTTCATAGTAGTATAAACAACTTTTTTCTTTACATAAACTTTGATACCTTAATTTATTTTCATTATTACTACCATTATCTACAACAATTATTTCATAATTTTGATATTTAGTAATACTTTTTATTGAATTAATACATTTATAAATGATATCATAATTGTCTTTTGAGGGTATAATAATACTTACTAAAGGATTATTGCTATTTATATAATTAATACGATATTGATTAACATCATTAATTGATTCTAATTCTGCTTGTAGTCCTCTTCGCTTAATTGCATCTTCTTTAGATTTCTTAGTTGCATCTAATATATATGGTTTAGCCCCCGTATTAATAGCTGTTGATTCTTTTCTTTCTCGCCAATGATATAGTATCTTAGGTATATGTCCAATTTGGGAGGTCTTTTCAGTAAACCTTAAGGTAAAATCATAATCTTGTGCACCTTCATAGCCTGGTCGTATTCCCCCAATATCATTTGCTATGTTTCTTCGGTACATCCCAAAATGGCATGTATACATGTGAGACATTAAAGTATCTGGAGACCAATCTGGTTTAAAATGGGGCATATGTCGAGCTTTTCCATCCTCAGTTATTTTATCTTCATCACTATAGATAAAATCATATTCCGGATTTTCATTTAATTTTTTAGCCATCTCATATAAAGCATTTACTGATAATACATCATCACAATCTAAAAAGGCAATAAACTCTCCTGAAGCTACTCCCAGGGCAGAATTAGTTGCACGGGAAATATGACCATTTTCTTTACGATAGACAATTTTTATTTTAGGTTGATTCTCATAACGTTTTAAAATAGTTTTTACATTTTCCCAATTAGAAGCATCATCAGCAATACATAATTCCCAATTACTATATGTTTGATTCCTAACTGATTCTATACATTCTATGAGTTGCTCGCTTTTAACATTAAAAACAGGTATTAATATGGAGATTAATGGATTATATTCAAGCTTTATAGTTTTAAATATATCTTGTTCATTTATCTTAATCCATTCATAATAAAGATTATCTTTGCTATTTCTTTGCATTTTTCTCTGCTTTAAAATATAAACTAAAGTTAACGGTCCTTCTGTAATTAGTAATTGAATACCCTTTTTTATTCTAGTTATTATCTTACTCATGTATTTTCATCCTAACTTATTAAGTATTTTCTTTCCTAACAAATATAAACCGTAAAACGGATTTCGTATAACACGTTTTATTAAATAAATTTCGTTATTTACTTGTAACAAACTTTGATTTAGTTGTTGAATCGTACTTTCGTTTTCATGGATACTTTCGTTTAATTGTAGATTTAATTTACTTTTCTCATCAATACTTTTTTTAAGCTGCTCTATTTCTAGATTATTACTTTTATTTAAATCTTTCAATTGTTGTATTAATTCATCTTTTTTATTTATACAATTGCTTAACTGGTTAATTTTATTACTTTGCTTACGAGAATTATCCTCCAATTGATTTAAAATAGCTTCAATATTAACTATGTGATTATCCTTTAGTTCAATAAGTGGTTCTATATGACTATAATCAGACAAATAATTTATTACCAGCTTCTGATGATTATATAATTTATCAACCTCAAATGTTACTTCCACATAATTTATTTTATTTAAAGGATCTTCCAAATATACAAATGGATCTGTTTCATCATAAACTAAAACCCCATGAATATTACCTATAAAATTTCCTACTATTTTATCTAAATCCTGTTCTAATCCATTCACTTTCAATTCTCTAATGTGTATAACACAAGCAAATTTTTCTAGAAAATCTAAGCGAACCATTTTTATATCATCGCAATTTCTCAATTCATAAAAAATATGATTCAATCCTTCGCTAATAGGTTGTTGCATAATATCATGTTGAGAAAATCCATTACCTCTATCAAGGTATAACGTACACATGTCTCTTTCTTGAAAGTCCTTAATTTTTTTCTCTATAGTAAGTTTTTGATTATCATTTGTTTCTTTATTAACAGCAACAAATATAAATTGGTAAACTTGACCCATTGGATGCTTTTTTAGTACTTCATCCTCAAGTTGATTGCATTCATTTAAACTGAAAGGGAATTCACCGGGTTGCTCTTTTGTATATGTCGCTTCTTCCTTTATTATCGATAAATTATTTTGTTCAAATAATCGCTTAGCGGATTTATACGTAAACAAATGTATATGTGTATCATCTAATAAGCCTAATTTATTATAGTGGAACTCATTATTTAATAAATTATATATGACAGAATTGTGTGCTACATTAGGAATAGAGGAAATTATCTTTCCATCCTCTTTTAATAAAGCCTTTGAATGCTGAATAGTTACTTCCGGTTTTCTTAGATGCTCTAATACATCTGCAAATAAAATATAATCAAACTGGATGCCTTTAAATTTATCTAACCATTGGTACTCTTCTATATCTCCTAAATATCCATCTTCTGCATATTGGATAGCTTTTTCATAACCCGTAGAATCGATTTCGACAATATATACCTTACAACTTAACTCTTCCTTTAAGTATCTAGTAAGTCTTCCAGTAGCAGGGCCAAATTCTAGAATGACAGAATTATCTTTAATATTATTAACTATTAAAGATAATGAATTTACCGATTTTAAGTCCAGTTTAGCATCATATTTGCTCATCTAACTCTTCTCCCATCTATGTGGTATTATATATCGGCCCTCACCTGAATATCTCGCTTTTATTGTGAATCTTTTTACCATGGTTATGTATTGAATGGGGATAGTTGCAGTTTCCTCAAAAAGAGCAACATCAAAATAATATTTTCCGCCAACTGCTAATACACCATATGGATAATCTAATACTATTTTCTGTCTTCCTTTCTTCCAAGGAATAATAAAAGAGTCTAATAAAGAATTTAGACCGCAAACATAATCATCATCCATTCCCCTAATGGCAATTCCAATTACAGGATGTTGTATTGAATCATCATAAACATCGTAGTATACTTCAATTTGAATTTGTTCATCTAATTCTATCTCACATACTTCTTGCCTATTTCTATTTAATATACGAAAACTAATAATTTCAGCAATACCATCTCTAGGTATGAATTCTTTTAGTTTTTCTTGAATATCTTCTTTCAATTCCACTTCATTAGTAGGAATATTTATTGCATCATCACCAATTTTTAAATAATCCAGATAATGGTCAGCAACTACATTAACATCACCAATCTCTTGAATTTGCCCATCTCTTAAATAAATTGCTTTTGTACAAAATCTACGTATTGCATTAATGTCATGAGAAACAAACAGTACTGTAGTTCCACCTTCCATCATTTGTTTCATTTTATTCATACACTTAATCTGAAATCTTAGGTCTCCTACTGATAAAGTTTCGTCAACAATTAAAATTTCCGGTTCTACATTAATAGCTACAGCAAATGCTAATCTAGCAAACATACCTGAAGAATAAGTTTTTACTGGCTGATTTATAAAATTGCCAATATCAGCAAAATCAATAATTGATTTTACTTTATCTTTCATCTGTTCTTCCGTGTATCCCATCATTGTACCATTAAGGTAAATATTTTCCATACCTGTATACTCAAAGTTAAATCCTGCACCTAATTCCAGCAAAGCAGATATCTTACCATTAACTATAACTGTTCCTGTAGTTGGATTCAAAACGCCTGAAATGATTTTTAACATCGTTGATTTACCAGCACCATTTGTTCCTAGAATTCCTACTGTTTCTCCTTTATATATCTCTAAGCTAATGTTTTTAAGTGCATAATGATCTTTGTGATAAATTTTATTTGTAATACTTAAAGCTTCTTTCATTCGATCAATTGGTTTATCATATAGATGGTATACTTTATTCAAATTTTCGATTTTTATTACTGGTTCCATTCTTTTACCTCAATTTATTACAGCACATCTGCAAAATGTGGTTTCAACTTTTTAAACACTAACATTCCTATCACTATAAGAATCCCAACTATTCCCCAGAACAATGCTGTTTCTCCAAGCCTATCAACAAACCAAACTTTATCTAATAAAGCATCTCGATAACCTCTCACAATATAATACATTGGGTTAAATTTAAAAATCCACTGCAACGGTTCAGGCACCATATTTATGTTCCACATAATAGGTGTCATCCATACTCCAATTTGGAGAAATATATTAATGATCTGACCTAAATCTCTAAAAAACAAAATAATAGCACTTGTACTATAAGTTATTGCCAAAGTAAGAATAGAAATACAAAACGTATAATATAAAGCTTGTAAACTATATAAATCTGGGGGATATCCTAATAGCCAGGATATTAAAAGCATACATCCTAAAAAGAAAATGTGTACAAAAAATGCTGATACAACCTTCACAATTGGTAATATGCTTATGTTAAATACTACTTTTTTAACTAAATAGCTATATTCTATTAAAGAATTGGTTCCATAATTTATAGCATCGGAAAAATAGAACCAAGGAACTAAGCCAGCTATTAGCCATAATACAAAAGGATAGTCTCCTACTGCTGATGATCGAAAACCAACCTGAAACACAAACCAGTATAATAATATTGTTATAACCGGTTGCACAAAAGCCCAGAATATTCCAAAGTAGGATCCTGCATATTTTGTTTTAAAATCATTCTTTGCAAGTTTTAAAATCAATTTTCGATTACGATACAACTCTATTGGTAATATAAATAGTTTAGTTGAAAATATAAATAAACCAATTATTGCAGCATCCAATAGGCAGCAAATTATAATCTTTTCAATTAACAGTTTCTGACTGCTAATTTCAGATATCCAGTCATAGATATTCAAAGAGGACATATCAACTAATAAGTATGGATCTTCTCCATTTGTTATTACATGAAGTTCCCCATCCTTTATATCAAGGGTATTTAACATATTATTTGCTTTTTGATTTTCAATTAGATATTCTGGCTCTATCTTAATACTTTGATCTTCACAGATTATTTTGATATCAGATAAATATAGTTCAGATGGTTCACCGCCAAAATCAAATCGAATATAATTAGTATTCCCTTTTATAGTAAACTCCATATTAGTTGCTTTTTTTTCTAATGAATATTCATCGAAAGTAGAATGCGCAGGATCAACATCTTGTCCTTCAGCATAAAATACTTGAAATGAAATATTTTTATTTGCCTCTAATTGAAACTGTAATTTGGTTCCTGATTTTACTATTTCATCTCCTAACATTATTATTAGAAAATTTAAAACAATAATAATAAGTCCTAAATTAATCGCTAGCTTTTTCTTATTCATATATATATCCTTTTTGCCTGAGCACTTTTACTTTATTTAATGCAAATCCCATCTGAATTTTAAAAATATTATGTAGCTTTTATTACATATAATAAGTTCATTAATGTTAATTTTTTATCTATTATTATACATCTTATTGTAATAATTTTGATATTCGCCACTTATGATATTTTCCCACCATTCTTTATTATCAAGATACCATTTAATTGTCTTTTTAATACCTTCATCAAAGGAAGTAGTTGGTTCCCAACCAAGTTCATTTTTAATCTTAGTCGGATCAATAGCGTAACGCATATCATGTCCCGGCCTATCTGTAACATATTGAATTAATTCTTCGCTCTTACCTAGTTGATTAATAATAGTATTTACCACTTCAAGATTGGTTTTTTCATTATGTCCTCCAATGTTATAGACTTCACCAACTCTTCCATCATGGATAATCATATCAATAGCACTACAATGATCTTCTACATATAACCAATCACGAACATTCTCACCTTTCCCATATACGGGCAGTTTCTTATCATGTAATGCATTAACAATCATTAATGGAATAAGTTTCTCTGGGAAATGGTATGGTCCATAATTATTAGAGCATCTAGAAATAGTAGCCGGAACTCTATAAGTTCGATAATAAGCTTGTACTAGTAAATCTGCTGATGCTTTCGAAGAAGAATATGGGCTTGAGGTATGTATAGGCGTTTCTTCAGTAAAGAAAAGGTCTGTTCTATCTAGTGGAAGATCTCCATAAACTTCATCGGTCGACACCTGATGATATCTCTGGATGCCATAATTTCTACATGCATCTAAAAGAACTCCCGTACCAATAATATTAGTCTGTAGGAATATACTAGGATCCTCTATAGAGCGATCTACATGGCTTTCTGCCGCAAAATTCACTATAATATCTGGCTTTTCTGTTTCAAATAAAGAAAAAATGAATTCTCTATCAGATATATTTCCTTTTATAAACTTAAAATTTGGATTACCCATTACTGGTTCTAATGTTTCCATATTACCTGCATAGGTAAGCGAATCTAAACATATAATCATATAATCCTTATGTTTATTAAGCATATAGTGTACAAAATTGCCACCAATAAATCCTGCTCCACCAGTTACAATTATCTTCATTTTCTTTTCTCCTCATATATAAAATCTACATCACTTTCACGTAATGTTGGTGCTTTCCCATCTTTATCTGATAATATCGGATTATCAATTCCCCATTCCACATTAATATCAAGATCATTCCAAATTATATTACGGTCTGATTGTGGGGCATAATAGTTATCTGCTTTATACAAAAACTCAACATCATCTGTTAATGTTAAAAATGCATGGGCAAATCCACGTGGGATTAGTAATTGTCTCTTATTTTCAGCAGATAATTCAACTGCTACCCATTTTTTATAAGTTGGAGAACCTATTCTTAAATCAACAGCAACGTCAAGTACAGCACCTTTAGCACATCTTACAAGTTTAGCTTGTGAATCTTCTCCCTTTTGAAAATGAAGTCCTCTAAGAGTTCCTTTTTTAGACTTTGATTGGTTTTCTTCAAACGGAACAAGCGGAATTCCGTTTCTTAAAAAAAT
>ENA-UOOR01003590-UOOR01003590.1-fermentation-metagenome-genome-assembly--contig:-NODE-3590-length-13464-cov-4.613767_pt1 | contig 13464 bp, 15 predicted proteins | sample MGYA00245780_ERZ724029 | MGnify/ENA primary metagenome ERZ724029 (study PRJEB28704, sample SAMN03018315) | fermentation metagenome | biome: anthropogenic terrestrial biome; feature: soil; material... | reverse complement strand
GCAAAAAAACAGCCCGGCAAGTCCGGGCTGTTTTTAAAGAAAGCTTTAAAAGAGATGTTGTCCGTAAAAGACAATTAATCGTGCTTCCGCAAAACTAGAGACTAGCAGGAAAAGTAGACCAAAGATAAATACTTCCTTATCTTCACCGACCAACCGTGCCCAGGACCAGAACTTGCCCTGTTTTTGCCAGGAACTATCGGTAAACGACTCCGCCTGCAGCCAGGTCCAATTAACCGTGGAAGCCAACAGGAGCGTATAAGAAAACCAGACCCAGAGTCCGAAACGGAGAAAAGTGACGAGCGCCCCAATCCTAGTTAAACCTTGCGCCGGATAGGGGTAGGAATCAGTGCCCACGACCAATCCGGTTAGAATCGTATAAAGTAGGAAGTAAAAGAGGGCTAAAGGAAAACGGCCTACCTTAAATCGATTCAAGAAGAAAATAAAGATCAGTACAATTAAAAAATGATGGGCGAAGGTTTTTAATGTGACTAAGAAAATATTCCCCCAGGTATCAAAGGTTTCTGCCGTATTAAACTCCCATTTGAAAATTTTAAAGGTCTCACCCAGACGGTTGGCCCACTCCATTCCGAAGTTGTCCGATCCTCTGATCCCAAATATTTTATCAACCAACCAGGTATTTTTGAGTGCACCTTCACTGAGTAAGAAATAACCACATACCCAAGCAAGGGCAAAAAACAATAAACCCCACAATAGATAGCCGCCGACCCGGCGATACACATCCTCACTAAAAAGCAGTTTTCCGAACCGGAGCAAAGGATGTTTTTGCTCAACTGTTCTTTCGTGTTTTGCCAGTGCCAAGCTAATCCTCCTTATCTTACAGGAATCCTCTTCAATCTCCATTATTCTTTTAACGAAGAACACCAGACCTAAGTTCCCCTTTTGTCGGCTCTAAAAATGCTTTCCGCTAAGCCCAGTCCGGGGTCTTTGGCCAATTCCTTGGCCATTTCTTCCGCAAAGAGCCCCTGTAAAAACTCGCCTTGCACCCCTTCGCCAAAGAGTTTGGTGTCTCCCTGCAGGGTCTCGACCAATTTTTGGAGCAAGATGGTTTCAAACTCCCGGCACTTTTCTCTTAAACGTTGTTCTTCCGGCGTCAACGCTTGTTCTTTGGGTCTGGCTGGCGACAAGGGCTGCCCCGCGCCTTGGGGTTGGATCTTCATTTGATTCGCCCCTTCGTCTAAAATTCCTGCTTATTTTTTATCTAATCTCCAAAACTCCGTATAAGGCACCCGCTTGGTCAATGGCGATAATCAGATTGATGATGTCCTGTGGGGTCGCACCCACCGCATTTAATGCCCGGACAATTTCTGTAAGGGAAGTCCCAGCTGGAAGGGCCACTAGCGATCCTTCCTCCATCGTCACGGCTAAGTTCTCTTCCGTCACCACTACCGTTTCTCCGGCGGAAAACGCCGGTGGTTGCACCACAGTTGGCTGCGGATTAATCCGTACCGTAATGTTACCTCGGGTGACAGCAACCGGAGCAATTTTGACGTTTTCATCAAAAACTACCGTTCCGGTGCGGGGGTTAACCACTACCTTTGCCGTCTGATCTTGGGTAATCTGTAGATTTTCAAGCGCCGCAATAAAAGCGACCGGATTCGCACGGTAGGTTTCAGGGATCGCTACTCTGACCGCTGCTTTCGTCTCCGGAGCAGCCAACTCTTCCCCGTAGTAGGTGTTGATCGTTTCGGCCATGTTATTGGCCGTCGAAAAATCCGGGTTATGTAGAACCCAGCGCAGGGCATCAACTGTTTCCCGTTGAACCGGGATTTCCCGCTCAACCAAGGCTTCGGTCATTCCCACCGTGGGTTGATTGGTCGTTTGACGGCTCCCCCGCCGGCTCTCAGCGGTAAAACCACCGACCACCACCGGTCCTTGGGCCACCGCGTAAACCTTCCCGTCAGCGCCAGCCAGCGGCGACTGGAGGAGCACTCCCCCCTGGAGACTCTTGGCATCCCCTAAAGAAGAAACGGTCACCTCGATGCTGTCCCCACTCTGCCGATACAAAGGCAAAGTTGCCGACAGGGCTACGGCCGCCACGTTGCGTACCCGGATGTTGGTGCGATCCACTTCAAAACCGTGATGAGCCAAGAAGTTTAAAACCATATCCAGCGCAAAGCCTTGGCTGCCGTCACCAGTTCCGTTTAAACCGACCACTAAACCAAACCCGGTCAGCTGGTTAGCCCGGTCTTCTTCTAAACGCGCCATGTCTTTAATCCGAACTGTAACCTCCGCGGCCTGCTGGGCGTGGGCCCCCACTGGCAGCAACATGATCAGCATGCTTAGGAAGAGCAGTACGAGGCAAGAAGTTGAAAAGCGCTGTTTTATTCCCCATCGCAAAATAATCATTTCGCCTCCCCCTAAAACAACCACTCAAAGGCTTTGGTTAAAATCCCCTTTTTCGTCGCGTCATCATTCCCTAAATAGTCGATTTTCGCCTCAGCCACATAGGTTGAATAGACCATGTTGTTAAGCTGCACATCTTCAGGTCGGACCATCCCGCTGAAGGTTAACCGTTGAAGGTCATGATTAACAGTGATCTCTTTAGTCCCCTCGAAACATAAGTTACCATTCTCATCAATCGCAATTACGGTCACAGTCAGCTGCGCATTGATACTCCCGGTTTTATTTGTACTGGAGGCACCGTCATAATTGGTATCGAAAGATCCTTGAAGATAAGGAAGGATGTCAGTCAGCACCCCGGCACCTGGTCCCATCACAAAGCCGCTGTTTTCACCGGAATTGGCCCCTGTTTTTGAAGTCGCCGAAGACTTTTCCGCGATGATAATCGTCAATAAGTCGCCGACCGCGATTTGGCGCTGGGGTTTAATAAAATAGGAACCGCTTTGCTCTGTCCACAACGAATTCGCGTCCGCGCCGGCTGCCGTCAGGAGGCAGCTGGCCACCAGAACAAAGAGGATAATCTTTTTCACTCTAAGGTCACCTCCACTGTCCCGGGCCCAACGACCGTGGCCGTTAACCGCTGGTTGCTGCTGAAGTTGGTCACGATAATTTGGTCATGCAACCAGCCGTCCTCTTCAGCCTGGGCCGTGAGTTCCACGTGGATCAGCCCGGAATTAAGAATTAATCGTACTTTACTTTTTTCCATGATCAAAGGTACTTCCTGTAAATCACGGGTGGTCAATACCCTACCCGCCGGTATCTCCCGTAGGACCCGATACTGATCAGCCGGAAGCTCCGTTAACCACTCATTGCCAGTCGTCAGCTCTTGTTCCTCCCGGCGACAATTGTCAGCGGTCAGCCTGGTATAGCGGTTCAACTTTTGCGTACTAACGTAAACTGGAGCTTGAATCGCTAGTCGGACGGTCACCGGAACCGTAGTGAACAGTTCACCACTGATGACCACGCCCACGCGGAAAGTATTTAATCCCGGTTTTGGGGTCTGGTCTCCTTCAAACCGAAACTCCAGTTCCCCTTGGGGGATCCGCCGCTCATGTAGTTGACCGGGCTCAACCCGCCAGGCGGTCCAGTGGTCAGATGCATACTTCCCGATCTGGGTTTCCACAGCCGCCAGTAACAGCTCCGCCGTTAAAAGTTGCCCCGCTCTGGTCACCTTTACTTTCGCCGGCATTTCCAGCGTGTAGGCACCGACTAGCTGCGAACGGTCGAGGGCATAGACCACATTCGTCCGGTAAAGCCAGACCGTTTCGCCGTGACGGGGTGCCCGTCCCAGGGTAAGCTGTTCAAGTTGGGCGCGAAGCTTTGGCGCGGCTTTAATCTCGGCCACCTGCCCCAGAGATAGTTCCCCACTTTCAACCTCTACCGTTGGTGGCAGCGTAATAACGACGGTGTCCCCGGCGCTAGCGGCTGGGGTCATTCCTCCCAGAAGGAGCAGACTAAGGGCCAAGATCTGCAGGCGCTTCATTTTAACGTCTTAGGTTATTCGCAGTTTGCAACATTTCATCGGCGGCTTGGATCGCCTTGGAATTAACTTCGTAAGCACGTTGGGCAACGATCATATTAACCATCTCTTCTACCACTTTAACATTGGACATTTCCAGATAGCCCTGGCTTAGCTCACCAAAGCCGTCCAAACCGGCAGTGCCATACTGGATTTGCCCGGAGGCAAAAGAAGGTTTCACAATGTTCCTGCCAATATTAACTAACCCCTCAGGGTTTAAGAATCTAACTAGTTCGATCAGGCCAATCTCTTGCGGCATTTCCTCTCCGGACAACTGAACACTGACCGTCCCATCGGAGCCAATGATAATGTCGGTCGCATTGTCCGGCACCCAAATCTCCGGTTGCAAAACGTAACCGTCGTTATTGACGATCCGTCCTTCCCCATCGATTTTAAAACTACCATCCCGCGTGTAACCGGTGGTTCCATCCGGTAACATCAGTTGGAAAAAACCCTCCCCCTCAACCATCAGATCAAGGGCGTTACCCGTCTGCATGACATCACCCTGGCCGTAGGATTTGCTCGTCGATACCATCCGCACCCCGTGACCGACTTGCAACCCGGTGGGGTTCATGTTTCCTTGAGCCGTTGTACTGCCGGCCGCCCGCACGGTCTGGTACAATAAATCCTGGAACTGAACGCGGGATTTTTTAAAACCCACCGTATTAACGTTGGCTAAGTTATTCGAAACAACATCGATATTGGTTTGCTGGGCATTCATACCCGAGCTGGCGGTCCATAATGCTCTAATCAATCTAGCTTACCTCCCTGTTAAAGTAGCTTTTTCAACCGTCTCAATCAGTCAACGGTTGTCCAGGGGACCTCCTCGTAAGGTCCAGCCCCCTCCTTTAGACCCGACCAATCTCATTGGCAATCTTATTCATTACCTGATCAGCCACGGCGATTGCCTTCTGGTTGCTCTCGTAAGCTCTGGTTACTGTAATCATCTTTACCATCTCTTCAATGGTATTAACATTGGAGTTTTCATAGGCTCCTTGTTGCACACCCGGTGCGGCGACCCTGGTCCACCCTCCGGCAAACAAAAAACGGCTGTGTCCCTCTTTAACCAGAGATGCTCCGTCGTCAGCAGTGACGATCAGCAAGCGGTCAACCACTTGATTATTAACACAGACGGTACCATCATCACTGATCTCAACAGGCCCGTTTAAACGTAAGGGTCCATTCTCACCTAAGACCAGATCCCCATTGTCGGTAGCCAGATAGCCCTCGGCGTTTCTGGTAAAATGGCCGTTTCTGGTCAGATACTGTCCGGTGCCGGTGTCGATCAAAAAATAACCCTCTCCGATAATGGCCAGGTCTAAGGGGTTTTCTGTCGCAACGATCGTTCCGGAGGACAGATGAGTATACACCTGATCGGTTTCCACGCCAAGGGGAGCGGTCCCAATCGGCTGCACCGAACCGCGGTCCAGAGCATAATAGAGTTCTTCGTGGAAAGCGGCACCGATCATGTCATCCTTTTTGAAACCGGCGGTATTAACATTGGCCAGATTGTTGGCGATGGCATCCTGCCGATTAAGCTCATGGTTCATCCCGCTGGCTGCCGTGTATAATCCTCTAAGCATCAAATCACCTCCTTGTCCAAAAAATGAAAAAAGGCAGTGAGTTACCCGCTGCCCTGTTTGTCAATGGTTCGCTTTGGTTTGGCACTGTTAAACGGAACGACTCCCGACCACCAAATTGGTTTTCTCGATATTCTCCAGGAGTTTACCGGTTCCCAATACCACACAGGAAAGGGGGTCCTCTGCTAAATGTATCGGTATTCCGGTCTCTTCCTTTAATAGTTTTTCGAAACCATCGAGCAAAGCGCCACCTCCGCTAAGCACAATCCCTTTGTCAACAATGTCGGAAGCTAGTTCCGGCGGAGTTCGCTCCAGTACGGACTTAATCCCATCAATGACATTATTAATCGGTTCCGCCATGGCTTGAAATGAATCTGCGGAGGTAAAAGTAATCGTCCGTGGTAATCCGGTTACCAGATCCCGCCCGCGTATTTCCATACTCTTACCTTCACCCTCTGGATAAGCCGAACCAATCTGAACTTTAACCTCCTCCGCCGTCCGTTCGCCAATCATCAAATTATACATTTTTTTGATATACTTAATAATGGCATCATCAAATTTATCGCCGCCAATCCGTAAGGATTGACTGACCACGATACCGCCCAAGGAGATAATGGCAATATCCGTCGTCCCACCGCCCACATCAACAACCATATTCCCACTGGGTTCGGAAATATCGATGCCAGCGCCGACGGCGGCTGCCATGGGCTCCTCAATCAAATAAGTATTCTTCGCGCCGGCTTGCATCGCCGCTTCTAGAACCGCTCTCTTTTCGACACTAGTGACCCCAGAAGGAATGCAGACCACCACTTGGGGCCGGAATAATCGAGGTTTGGGGCTTACTTTTTCGATAAAGTACTTAAGCATCGTCTCGGTCACATCATAATCAGCAATGACGCCATCCTTCATCGGCCGAACGGCAATAATATTACCGGGAGTACGTCCGATCATCCGCCGAGCTTGTTCACCAACCGCCAGAATCTTCCCGGATTCTTTGTCTAAAGCCACTACTGAGGGCTCCCGTACGACAATGCCTTTACTCCGTACATAGACCAAAATATTTGCGGTTCCAAGATCAATTCCAATATCACAAGAGAGATTCAACATACTTGCGCCCCCTTACGGAGTAACTATTTGATAACTGCTAATTTCTATACTATTTTGGAATATCCTCCTTTTATTTCCCCTTTTTCTAGCTTGGTCTGGTATTTTCTTCTTGTCGCTTCCCCACCACGGATATGCCTTTCCGCCTTATTGGTCTCTAAAACCCGTTTGACTTCCTTTGCTAATATCTTATTAATACCAGGTAGCCTCTCCGTTACATCCTTGTGGACAGTGCTTTTACTGACGCCGAAATAACCGGCAGCCTGGCGCACAGTAGCTTTTTCCTTAACAATAAACCTACTCAGGTCGAGCACTCGCTGTTGGATATAATCCTTCACTCCCCCACCCTCTCCCGTGATTTATCAATAAATTATATGGGTAGAAGAGGAACAATATGCCCTGGACCCTCGCTCAAGCCACCAGGTAAGCTTTTATTCTAGGGAAAATTGATCATCGTCACTGGATCAACCGGTTCTTCCTGGTGATAGAGGTTGAAATGAATCCCCGGTTCCGGCCCGCACCCGGCACCGGAACTATACCCCAAAGGCGTGCCTTGGGTAAGTTCCTGTCCAACCGCCACCTGTACCCTAGCCAAATGGGCGTATAAAGACCGCCAGCCACTACCATGGTCGACCGCGACCACCGTACCTAAAACCGGCTCTGTTTTAATCGAGGCAACCGTACCGCCTGCGGTCGCCCGCACCTGGGTTCCAGGGGGGACGGTAAGGTCAACCCCGGAATGATACCGCCACTCATCGCCTTTTTTCTCCCAACCGCTCCGACGGATTAATTTTCCTTCGACCGGAGGAATCAGCTCCAAAGGCGTAAGTACCTTGGCGTTCTCTTGCGCCCTCGCCGCTGGGGCGCTACTTTCCTGCTCAACCTGGTGACGAAGCGTCGATAACTCCTTTTGCAGCTCTTGAACCAAAACGCTTAAATCCGCGGTCCCCACCTCCGGCGATCCCGTCTCCTTGTCTACTAATGGGCGAGCGGCCCCAGCAAAACCAATTTGCCGGCCGATTCCCCAGCCGATGGCCACGAAGACCAGAAAACCAAGGACGCCCACCATCAGCCGTCGCCGGGGATCAGCGCCTATACAACCTGATAATCCCCGAAAGGTTTGGGCAAAACGTTCTTTGAGGGTTTTCCAACCGCTCCAGAACTTTATCTTTCCTGCCTTTTTTAGTATCATATCCTCGCCTCCGTTTTCCGTATAGGGCTTTTTGCGTTGTCATTTGATTTTGCAATTCCTGTACAATATATTGATAGCCCAACTCAAGTCAAACACTATATATTGTACCGGAATCTTCTTTAATGGATACAACGCAAAAAGCTTGTATAGGATCTTTCCGATTTTAATAGCTAGTTTTCCCATTTGATCCTAATTTATCCTGGAAACGGAGGGGGCCTGCTCTATATCTTCATGTACCACGGCCATAAAATTAAAAACTTCCAGCTGAATCTGGAGCGGTCTGATCAGTCTTTACCACCGCTTTTAGTTGTGTTTTTTCTCGAATCGCCATTGCCACCACGCCAAGCACAAAGGTAAGACTAACCCAAAGCCAATAACGGGGTTGGGCGGCCTGCTTGTCCATGATAATGATTGGAAAGAAGGGTACAAATGCATTCGCCCACCCATGAGCGATTAATCCAGCAAGGTTTCGTTTTCCCGAAAGTTGGCGTATCCAAGCAAAGAACCAGGAGTAACCGATTGTCAATAATAAAAAACCAAAAAAGTTCATGTAATTTTGACTGGTTCCAGGGATGAAAAATAACGGCAGATGCCATACACCCCAAACAATTCCTAAGGTAAGATTCCCAAGCCATGGACCCATCCGTTCCTCCATTGGGTCAAGAATAAATCCCCGCCAACCTAATTCTTCCTGCCCACCTCCAAACAAGATCATAATCGATAAATAAGGCGGGAAAAACCAAACGGAAGGCAAAAGCATCCCGATCCGCGCTTCACCCCATAATTCTGGTAGCACCCATGCCAAATAAGTACTTCCACCTAATATGATGATCGGCGCCCACCATGCCCTCCACCCCAGACGAAAATCTAAAAAGCTACGAAGGTACGAAGCCACAGCACCTTTCCCTTCATATTTTCTCAGACAATAAAAGGCCCCTACAGCGGGCCCAAACGCCGCCAAAATTGTGATCGGAATTGATATTTTTTGAAAAAACGCCCCTTCCAGCGGGAATATGCCAAAACCTACTAACACCTGGGGCAACCAAATCAGCCAGGACCAGAGGAAAGTAACCACAAAGAATTCATAAGGAAACGGAGTCTGTTTTTTCATGTTTTGCACTTCCTTTTTTATTTTAAGGCCTTCCGTCATATTCTCACTAAAGCTGCAGTTTTAAGCTTATGTTTCCAGTAAAATTAGAATTAAAGCAGGAGTGTGACTGTTCGAAAACATTCTCCACTCCTGCTAATTTTCCTGCTCTCCTTCGATCGCTTATTCCTCTTGTTTTCCCCTCCTTAGCAGTCCCGCTAAGATCGAGGAACGCACAATCAGTCCTAAGACTTTCTGGTCTTCATTGATGACCACGATGGGATAGCGGGTTTTAACTCCCAGATCAATTAGGTCCTGGATATAGGTATCTTCCGTGGTCGTAAAATAATCATCCTTTAGGATTTCCCGCAGTGGCCTCCCTACTTCGGCAGCCTGAACTGCATCGTCAATGGTGACAATCCCTTGCAGTTTACGTTCTTTATCAACCACAAAGATGCTGGAGATGCCGTTCATCTCCATCTCTTTAATCGCCACTCTTACCCCATCCTTTAAAGAGACAACAACATCTGGGCGCTGCATAATATCTTTGGCCTGTACGATCTTGGTCCGATCAATCCCTTGCACAAAATCTTCGATGTAGGCATCGGACGGGTGATTTAGGATCTCTTCCGGGGTGCCGATCTGAACAATCGAACCGCCCCTCATTACCGCCACCCGGTCACCCAGTTTAAATGCTTCATTAATATCGTGAGTAATAAAGACAACCGTCTTTCTCAGTTTAGATTGTAGATCCAGCAGTTCGGATTGCATCTCTCTTCTGATGAGCGGGTCTAAGGCACTAAACGGCTCATCCATCAATAAAATATCGGGATCATTGGCCAGAGCCCGGGCTAACCCGACCCGTTGTTGCATACCTCCACTAAGCTGCTGCGGTTTTTGATCCTCCCAGCCCTTAAGACCCACTTCGGCAATGGCCTTTAAGGCAATTTCTTGTCTTTCTCCTTTTTTTACCCCTTTAATTTCCAGTCCATATTCCACATTGCCTAGAACCGTCCGGTGGGGAAAGAGCGCAAACTGCTGAAAAACCATGGCCATCTTTTCCTGCCGAAATTTCCGTAATTGACCTGGCTCATACTGGATGATGTTTTCCCCATCAACCAGGATCTCCCCGGTCGTCGGACGGTTTAAAAGATTAAAACATCTAATCAGTGTCGATTTTCCACTTCCCGAAAGGCCAATAATGACAAAAAATTCCCCTTCATTAATCGAAAAGGAAACCTGGTTAACGCCAATGGTTTGCCCGGTTTTCTCCAGGATCTGTTTTTTACTCCAACCCTGTTTCAGTTTTTCGAAGGCTAGTTTTGGCCGGGGCCCAAAAACTTTCGTCACATTCTTAACGACAATCTTCTCCGCCATCTCATCACCACCTTTCAATACGCTACTCCTCTTGTTTAGAGATCTGCTGCGTAAGCCGGTCAATGATAATCGCCAGAAAGACAATGGAGATTCCGGAGTCAAAGCCCATGGCAATATCCGTCCGGTTAATCGCAATTAAGACATTTTCACCCAGGCCTTTCGCACCAATCATCGAGGCGATCACGACCATTGACATCGCCGACATGGTCGTTTGGTTAATCCCGGCCATAATCGTCGGCAGCGCCAGGGGCAATTCTACTTTGGTCAAAACTTGCCAGGCTGAAGAACCAAAAGAATAGGCAGCTTCCTTCATGGCGGTGGGTACCCGCCTAATCCCCAGATTGGTCAGGCGGATGCAGGGAGGCATCGAATAGATAATCGTCGCAAAGACTGCCGGCACCGTACCTAAACCAAAGAAGATCATCGCCGGAATCAGATAAACAAAACTCGGCATCGTCTGCGCTCCGTCTAGTAATGGCTTCATTAAGGCTTCCGCTTTGTGGCTGTAGGCCATATAGATCCCCAGCGGAATCCCGAGGACAATGGAGATGAGCACGCCGGTGAGGACAATCGCTAAGGTTAGAATCATCTCCACCCACAGTCCTAGCGCGCCGATGAGAAAAGTCATTAGCGCATACATCAGGCCTGCCTGCCAGTTATTGACCTTCCAGCCGAGGAGGAAGATGAATAGCAGCAAAAGAAACCAAGGGATAAAGGACAAAAAACCTCGGATCCCAGCAACAAGCCCATTCACTCCAGCCTTCAACCAGTCGAAAAAGGTTTGAAAATTGTCGGTGAGCCAGTTGATCACATGCTCCACGTAGACTCCAAGCTGAATCCGAAGCCCTGGCGGAAACTCGGTCAGACTCGTCCTCGGTGGCCCGGCGTCGGTCTCAACCTCCCTTTGTACCTGAGCGGCTACTTCCGGGGGAACCCAATCCGTCCATAACTCTTCATACTCCCGTAGAAACCAAGCAGCTGTCAGCTGAATATCCGCCTCATGATCCTGCATAAAAGCCAGCAGTTCACTGGTGATTTTGGTACTGGTCCGATAGTCTCTTAAAAACTCGACAACATCCGGCGCTCTTTCGAGCATGGATTTATGGACGGCGACCGTGACTTTAACCCCCGGAAATTCGCAGGCATAACCGGCATTCCATTTTTCCGGGTCATAGGGTTCATCCTCGAGTAAGGTCAGATCGTATTTCCCCGTAATCCAGGTGGGATCCCAGTAATAACCGAGCCAAGGCTCTCCCCGTTCGTAAGCAGAAACTAAGGCAGTGTTTAAAGCGGTATCGGTTCCCGGATTGAAATAATCATAACGCTCATCTAAGTTGTAAGTCTTCATTTTGGTGCGGAGGATTTCATCTGCCCCCCAGGTGGGCGGAGCACCATAGATTCTCCCCTGCGACGGGTGATCGGGATCCCTAAATACTTCCCAGTACTTAGGTAAATCCTTGATGGATTGAAGGTTAGGAACAAGCGGTTCAATTCCCCGCGTTTGATCACCCTTAATTAGATAGGTCGGAACGTATAACCCTTGGGCGTTATCATCAAAATTAACCCCTAAATCAATAATTTCCCCACTTTCAATTCCCGCTTGATAGAGCTCAAGCACATTATCAGTCCAGACTTCCATACACAGATCAATATCACCTAAGATTAACCCTTGAGTTACGATCGGGGTGGAACCCATAATTACGTCGGTCTGATATCCGTATCCCCGTTCGATAATGAAAGCAGCAATCGCATTATGGATTCTGATACTATCCCAACCAGCGTCCGCCATAATGATCGATGGTTCCTGTCCGGCCGCAGTCTGCTCCAAGGCCTCCTTAGGAAACTTTGTTAAACCACTCAACAAAATGAACATGACCATGGCAAGCAGCCAAAATAGCTTTTTTGCTTTCCTTCTCCGAATCGCCGATCACCCCTCGTTCTTTCCTATGCCAAAGCATGTTCCCCTCATAAAACTATTATTTTCCTAAATGTTCCTAACTTATCCCGTCAAAAAAACACCTACTGTAGGTGTTTTTCTCGTTATAGATTAAGAACTAGTTCAACCGCAATTTTTTGATTTCCACCTCTTGGTAGTAGTAACGGAGAATCTCCTGAAAGGTCTTCCCCTCCTTGGCCAACCCGTCGGCACCGTATTGACAGAGGCCGACCCCGTGACCGTACCCGATGGTAGTGAAAATGATTTTTCTGTCCCGCAGCTGTACAGTGAAATTGGTAGAAGCCAAGCCTAACCGGGACCGAACTTCCGTGGCGGTGTACTGGTAAGCTCCAATTTGTACCGTCTTTACCCGACCGCTCGCCGTCCGATCCACAATTCGGAGCGACACACCGCTGGTCGCTAGTGGACCGGCCAGTCCCAGCGCAGAAAGGAACTCTGCGCTGGAAAACGCCTTTTCCTGCTGGTAGCGGGGAGAGTGGTGGCAAAAGGAGCAGGGAATACTTTTTAAGTAAGGAACGGAAGCGCTCCAGACTTCCTCCGCATTTGCTGTCCGGGGGCCGCTGGTGGAGTGATAAAGCGCATCAATCGGTCGTCCCTCATAGCTAATAACCAAGCCTGCGGTGGCCTCCACGGCGTCCGCTATTTTTCTCCAGTTCCGATAGTACGCCCACAATCCCCATTTGGCGATCAACTGTTTTTTATTAAGCCAAGCTTGGGAGTCATTAACATCATTACTAAGATCGGCACCGGCCACTGCTGGATAACCCGATCCGCCAAACCTTTTCAACCGGCGCACCGTCACAGTCCGGGCTGCAACAGCCTGTGCTTTTAGGGCTTCCAGATGAAAGTTCGCCGGCATCTCCGCCGCCACAACGCCTTTAATGTACTCTTCCAGTTCAATGGTGATCGTACGTTTTTCCTCAACCAGATAAAGACGGACTCCTAGATCGGCTGGCGCTGGAGCGCACTTAACTAAGAAAAGTGGTAGCAAACAAAGGAGCGCAAAGAGAAAAAGAAAAAGACCGCCAATCGCCTGTTTCATCCCAATCCTCCGTTGCCGGTGTAATGATCTAAGCTTTTTTGCGTTAAAGCCCAATCTACCCTATGCCCGGAAGAAGGGGATTATGCGAAAACACCTCTTCGCGACCGATCACACTTTAAATCGACGCAAACGTTCAAACCAAATCTTCGGTAATTCCGCCTCAAGATAAACCCCGGAAGCGCGGT
>ENA-UOOR01003589-UOOR01003589.1-fermentation-metagenome-genome-assembly--contig:-NODE-3589-length-13470-cov-10.420649_pt1 | contig 13470 bp, 16 predicted proteins | sample MGYA00245780_ERZ724029 | MGnify/ENA primary metagenome ERZ724029 (study PRJEB28704, sample SAMN03018315) | fermentation metagenome | biome: anthropogenic terrestrial biome; feature: soil... | reverse complement strand
ACAAAGCCGCCCTGACGAAGTCCTACCTCGGCGACGCGCTGGCGGGCTCCACCGTATCCTTTACGCTGGACGGCGTGACGAAGGCCGTTTCGTTCAGCGAAAGTGACAAAAGCCAGTACGATAACAATGAGGCTGGCGAGCTTGCCAGCTATCTGCAGACGAAGCTGAATACCGCCTTCGGCAGCGAAAAAGTGACCGTGGCAGAGGAATCCGGCAGGCTGACCTTTTCCGTTACAGACAGCACTTCCGTGCTGAAAATCGCGTCCGCCAGCGCATCCGGCGTCCTCGGCGAGGACGGCGCCCTGCGCCTGCGGTACGGCGCGGTCAACCGGCTGGACACCACCATGACGCTGGACGAATACGCGAATTCCGTCTCCACGGAATTATCGGCAACAGAAACTGATGCGGACGGGAAGCCTCTCTATGAACTAAATGTAAACGGAAAGGCCTTTACATTCAGCGGGGACAACGAAATCGGGACCGTCCTTTCGACCATCAGCAACGACTCCGATGCGGGTGTGAACATCCAGTACTCCCAGACGAGCAACTGCTTCCGCATCCTCGCGGACGACACCGGCGCGCAGGGCCGCATCTCCGTTCAGGATGTGGGAAGCGGAAACCTCGCGTCTGTGCTGCATCTGGAGGCAGACGAAAACGCCGTCACCATAAAGACCGGTGAAATCACAAACCTTTCCTCGGAAAGCGATTCTACTTATTCTCTTTCCGTTGGCGGTGGGCAGGAAGCCAAATCTCTTTCCGTTGGCGACGAGCAGGAAGTCAAATTCACCATCGCGGGCGGCACTTACGATTCAATCAATAGCTTAAAAGACGCCGCGCAAACCGCGATTGACACCACCGGCTTGAACGGTAAGATTCAGGTCGGCGTCTCCACAGACGGGAAGCATCTCATCTTCGGTTCCACCGACGGCTCCAGTTTCAGCCTTGCAAAAGACAGCGAGTCCGCCGGGGATATTCTCGGCCTCGGCGACGCTGATGAAATGGCCGCGGCCGGCTACGCTGCCGGGCAGGATTTGAAAATGAACGTCGTGCTCGGCGGCGGGGAAACGCAGGACATCACCCGCAGCACCAACAGCTTCGACCTGGACGGCCTTCACCTGACCGTGACGGGGACGACCGAAGAGGGCGCGGAGCCAATCAAATTTTCGTCCTCCGGCAATGTGGACGACCTCGTCGATAAAATCTCCGCCTTTGTGGACGAGTACAACAAGCTGATTGACAAGGCCAACCAGTACACTTCCGAGATGCCGTACGGGCTGGACGCCGAAAACGGGACGAACACGAAGTACGGCCCGCTGACCGACGCCCAGAAAGAGGACATGACCGACGACGAAATCGAGAAGTGGAACGAGAAGGCAAAACAGGGCCTTCTGCAGAACGACGGCACGCTCAACAGCATCCTTTCCGACCTGCGCGAAGCCGTTCTGGAGCCCGTGCAGTCGGCCGGCCTGTCGCTGAGTGCCATCGGCATCTCCACCACGTCGGACGTGCTGTCCGGCGGCAAGCTCGCGGTCGACAAGACCGCGCTGGAAAGCGCGCTGCAGAGCGACCCGGACCGCGTGGCCGAGCTGTTTACCAACACCGACGGCGTGTCGGGCAGAATCAAGCAGGTCATCGAGAAAAACATCGGCGCTTTCGGCAACAGCGGCGCCCTGATTGAGGTGGCGGGCAAAGACAACATGACCGGCGCGGACAACAGCCTGCTCAGCCGCCAGATTTCCGACTACGAGTCGAACGTCAAAAAGCTGCAGACCCAGCTTCAGACCGAAAAAAGCCACTGGCTCGCAAAGTTCACGACGATGGAGACCAAGCTCAGCGCGCTGACCTCACAGTACGACTACCTGTCCTCCGTGCTGTCGGGCAGCGGGTCCTGAGCCGGGCGGAATTTCGGAAAGCCGAAAACAAGCGAAACGGGAGGAACCGTTCAATGAACGAAAGCAGCAGCCTGATTGCAAGATATCAGGAGGAATCCATCCGCACCCTGTCGAAGGGGGAACTGATTCTCCGCCTGTACGACGAGGTGCTGAAAAACCTGAAATACGCGTGCAGACTGTTCCGCGACGGCAACGCGCAGGCGGCCAAAAAATGCACCGGAAAATGCCGGAAAATCCTGAATTATCTGATTGTGATTCTGGACCGGAAGTACCGCCTTGCGGAACCGCTCGGCAGGATTTACTCCTACCTCATAGGCCAGATTATCAAGGCAAACGCCACGGGGGACACCGCGGGGCTGGAGCGGGCCGTCCCCCAGCTTGAGGAGCTGCGCGACGCATGGGCGCAGTCCATCAAAAGCATCCGCATCCGCGGCGGGGAAGGAAGACGGAATGTCGGAACGTAAAGCCCCCGTGCCCCCCTACGGCCGCCTGCCCGATTTTCTGGCGCAGGAGCTGGTGCTTCTGACCCGGATTTCGGACCTTACGAAAGAGATCGAGGTGCAGAGCCGGCAGCGGGAAATCCGGCTGGAGGACCTGCCGGAACGCCGGCAGGTCTATATTGACCGGCTGAAAAAATGCCGCCGGGCCGCCGCCCGCGCCGCGGAGGAGCTTCCGCAGGAGCAAAAAGCCCGCGCGGAGGCGATCCTCGCGGGGAATTTTGCGGGGCCGCCCCGGGGAAAAGAAGAGAGCGGCCTGGTGCAGACCGCCGAAAAGTGCCGGGCGGTCCTGCGCGCGGCGCTGGCCGCCGACAGCGAAGCGCGCAAAAAAATACGCGCGGAGTGCGGCCGCCTCCGGGCCCGCATCCGTGCCGCGCGCGAAAATGCTCAGTAGCTCTTCACGCCCTGCGCAAACGATTTGACTATCATCGCGCCGTTTTCCGTATAAAAATAGACCGTTCTCCCAAAATTCAGGCCCGTATCCTCGGCAGTGATACGGACCTGAAGTTTTTCCAGCTCCTCCTTTACGGCGGCGATGTTCCGCGCGCCGATGTTGCCGAAGCCGCTGTCGTTCGCCACCTCGAACATCTTGGCGCCCCCCGCTATCTTGGCGACGATTCCGGTGCGCCGGCATCCGCGCCGCTCCATCTCGGCCACCATGGCCGGCAGGCAGGAGTCGGCATAGCGGTTCACGCGCTCCCCCGGGTCGCCGTCGGGAAAATGCGGAAGCATGATGTGCCCCAGCCCCCCGACCCGCACGGCGGGGTCGTACAGGCATACGCCGACACAGGAACCGAGCGCATACGTCACGAAAATCGCCGGGCTCTCTGAAATTCTCATATCCGAAATATCGACCGTTATCAATTCATTCATAGTGAAATTCCCAGGCTGTCCATCAGTTTATCCAGAGATTCCAGGCGGGGAATCAGCATCATATTGGCCGAGACCGCCCGGTTCGGGTTGATGAAATCGTCCTCGATGAAGATGATTTTGTCGGAATCGGCGCCCATTTCCGCGGCGGGGACGGTCAGGAGCGACCCCACCATGTCGCAGGTGACCGCGGGCACGGTCATTTTGATTTTCAGGCCGGAAAGCGACGCGATGGCTCTGGTGTAGGAGCCGACCATGATGTTGCCCAGCTCTGAAAAAGCCGAGCGCTCCATCTCGGAAAGGTGCAGGCAGTCCACCCGGCTTTTGCCGAGCAGGCGTTCGAGCAGGGCCTCCGCCGTCGATTTGTTCACGACGAACATCATCACGCCGCTGATTTGCCCGTACAGTTCCACCAGAATCGCCGCGGCCGGCGTCTCGGGACCGCCGAGGGCCTCGCCGGCCTCGGCGATGTCCAGGATTCTCACGCTCGGCGTCGTCACGCCGATTTCCCGGTTCAGCATCTGGGCCAGCGCGGTCGCGGCGTTGCCCGCGCCGATGTTGCCGATTTCCCTCAAAACGTCCAGGTGCATCGCGTTTAGCTGCCCGAGGTCCCGGATTGCCATGGTATCACCGCGCCTTTCTCTATCATCTCAAGCATCACCGCAGATTGTCGACCGTCTGGGCCACTTCGTCCGACATCTGCACCATTCTGGTATTGAGCTGGAACGCCCTCTCCTGCTGAATCAGGTCCGCCATCACGTCCGCCAGATCCACGCCCGAATCCTCCAGGTAACCCTGCCGGAGGCCGGCGTCCGGCGCCGTGGCGGCCGCCCCGGACAGCGCCGTCGGGGCAAAATAGTTGTCCCCGGTCTTGCGCAGGCCGTCCAGATTCCGGAAAGTGAACGCGCCCGGGGCGCGCGCCGGGTGTTCATCGGTCACCTCGATGGTCCGCCCCTGCCGGTCCAGCACCAGCCCGCCCTGGGCGTCCGTCAGGTAAAAACGGCCGTTCGTCGCCGCCGAGGCCGCGAAGCTGCCGGACCGCGTGTACCGGATTCCGTCGGCGGTGCGCACGGCGAAGAACTGTCTGCCGTCCGTCAGGGCATAGTCGAGCTTCCGCCCGGTCTGCCGCAGACCGCCGGCGGGGACGTAGAGGGTTTCCGTCCCGGCCAGCTTTTCGCCGCTCCCGGTCTTCGGCGCGTCTTCCCCCGCCCGGACGCCGGTGTGCACCAGGTCCGAAAACGAGGCCCGGTCCGGCCGGAACCCCTGCGTGGAGACGTTGGCGGCGTTGTTGGCCGTCACGTCGAGGCCCTGCTGCTGGGCGATGGCCCCCGCGGAGGCCGTGTACAGCGATGTAAACAGATTCATGTCCTTTTCCCCTTTCCCGTGGCTCAGACCTTGCCGAGCTGCGTGGTGGTTTTGTCGAGCGCCGCGTCGTACAGTTTCAGCGCCTGCGCGCACGACTGCAGGCTCCGCTGCGCCGCAATCGCGTCGGTCAGTTCTTTTGCGTCGTCGGTGTTGGAATCCTCCAGGTATCCGCCCCGCACGTCCGGGGCCGCGGCGGGCTGCGCGCCGGCGCCGCGGTAGAAGCCCTCCCCGGCGTCCTGCACCTGCGCGTTGCCGCCGAAGCGGAAAACGCCGAGGCTCCCCGCCGGCCGCCCGGCGGCCAGCAGGTTGCCCCGCCTGTCGCAGGTCACGTCGTCGGTGCCGAGGAAAATCGGCGCGCCGTCGCGGCCGAGCACGCGCCCGGCCCCCGGCAGGGAAAGGTAGCCCTGCGCGTCCAGCTTGAAGCCGCCGCGGCGCGTGTAGAGCACGCCGCCCGCGGTCTGCACCGCGAAAAAGCCGTCCCCGGCCAGCGCGAAATCCAGCGCGCGCCCGGTCTTCCGGAGGGTTCCCTGCGAAAAATCCGGCTCTTCCCGGTCCGCGGCGGCCATCATCGTCACGGTCCCGATGGGGGTCGCCTGCCCGTCCAGCCGCTGCACCACCATGCTGCCGAACGTCTTTGAGGCAATCCGGTCCGCCTTGAAGCCGTTCGTCTCGCTGTTCGCCAGGTTGTTCCCGGCCGTTTCGAGGACCCTGTCCTGGGTCAGCATGCCGGAGGCCAGCGTGTAAAAGCCGTGTACCATTGCAAACCGTCCTTTCCCTTTGCGCCGCGCAGATGCGGCCTGTTTCCGTTTCCCTTTTTTGTGTTTACTGGTTCAGGTACCGTTCCAGGCTCTTTTTCAGCTTGCGCAGCGCGCTGGAATGGATCTGCGAGACCCGCGAGTCGCTGATGCCGAGAACGGCGGAGATCTCCTTGATTTTGAGCTGCTCTTTGTAGTACAGCGCGATGACCGTTTTCTCCCTGTCGTCCAGATGCTCGATGCTCTCGCTGAGGACGGCGTGCAGCTCCTTTTCGGCCACCGCCTGCTCCGGCCCCGCAATCGCGCCGGCCTGCCGCAGCTTCAGGTTTTCAATCCCCTTCTCATAGACGATCTCCTCAAAAGAGAGCATGTTGAGCGAGCAGGTCTCGGAGAGCATCCTGTCGTACTCGCCCCGGCTCACGTTCAGGTACTCCGCCAGCTCGCCCTCCGTGGGCGACCGCCCGAGCCGCTGGTTGAGGGCTTCGTCGGCGTCGTTGAGGGTCCGGGCCATCTTTTTCAGCCGGCGCGGAAAGCAGTCCTGCCGGCGGATATAGTCGATCATCGCGCCGCGGATGCGGATGGAGGCGTAGGTCTCGAATTTGACGTGCTTGGAAAGGTCGAACCGCTGCACGGCGTCCATCAGCGCGATGAGCCCTTCGCTGACGATGTCTTCCATATCGCTGAAATGCTGGTAGCGCCCCACGATTTTAAGGGCGATGCAGCGGACGAGGTAGGCGTACCGCTGAATCAGCTCGTCCCGCAGGGCGGTCTCCCGCGTGCGGCAGTAGCGGGCCCACAGCGCCTGCAGGGGCGGCCTTGCCGTTTCGCACCGGTTCATTTCGACATCCCTCCTTCCGCCGCGCCCGGGCGCGGGGTTTTACTCAAGCGTAACGTTGGCGACGGCCTGGATCTGCACGTTGTTCTCCAGCTCGTTGAAAGACAGGACGACCGCCTTGGGGTAGAACTGCTGCAGCAGCTTGCTGAAATACAGCCGCACGACGGGCGAGGTCAGGATAATCGGCGTGGTAATCACGTCGCGGACCTTTTTGATGCAGTCGGTCAGGCGGGTGATGATTTTCTGCGTGGTCTGCGGATCCAGCGCCAGGTAGGTGCCGTGCTCGTTCTTGCTGATGGAGTTGACGATTGCCTTCTCGACCTCGCTGTCGAGCGTGATGACCCGAATCTGCCCGCCCTCGGACCATTTGCGGGTGATGGTGCGCCGCAGCGCCTGCCGGACGTATTCCGTGAGGAGCTCCGGGTCGTGCACGCTGCCCGCGTAATTGGAGACGGTCTCCAGAATCGTCTCCATGTCGCGGATGGGGATGCCTTCCTTGAGCAGCCGGCAGAGGATCTTCTGCAGGTTCGCCTCGCTGATCACGTCCGGCACCACGTCCTTGACCAGCGGGGCGTTGTATTTTTTGAGGTTTTCGAGGATGTGGTGCACCTCCTGCCGGGAAAGCAACTCGTGCGCATGGGCGCGGACGGTCTCCGAAAGGTGCGTGACGACCACCGAGAGCGGGTCTATCACGGTGTAGCCGTAAATCTCGGCCATGTCCTTCTTGTCCGGGGTAATCCACTTGCTCGGGATGCCGTAGGCCGGCTCAATCGTGTCGATGCCGTCGATTTCCCCGGTCAGGTTGCCGGGGTCCAGGGCAAGGTAGTAATCCATCAGGATTTCGCCGCGGGCGACTTCCTCGCCCTTGATTTTAATCACGTACTGGTTGGGGTTCAGCGTGCCGTTGTCGCGCAGGCGCACGGCGGGGACCACCAAGCCCATGTCCAGCGCGAACTGCTTGCGGAACATCACAATCCTCTCGATGAAGCTGCTGCCGCTGCGCTCGTCCACCAGCGGAATCAGGCTGTATCCGAACTCCATTTCAATCGCGTCCAGCGGAAGCAGGTTGTAGATATTGTCGATGTCGCGGTAAAAGCCGGCTTCGTTCTGCGGCGGCGCGCCGGCCGCGGCGCCCGCGCGCTGCGGCGCCGGCTCTTCGCCCGCGGCGAGGCTTTTCTGCTTGCGCAGCAGCGTGAAGCCGAGCCAGAGCAGCAGGGCCGCGACGAGCACCAGCTGGAACACCGGCATCCCCGGAATCAGGCACAGGCCGAGCAGCATGAAGCCCGAAAGGATGATGGCCTCCGGCTGCGCGGCGAACTGCCTCGTCACGTCCTCGCCCAGGGTGGAATTGGAGGCCGCGCGGGTCACGATCATGCCCGTCGCCGTGGAGATCATCAGCGCCGGCACCTGCGAAACCAGCCCGTCGCCGACCGTGGCGATGGTGTAGATGTTCAGCACGTCGTTGAAGGATTTGCCGCCCTGCGCCATGCCGATGATGATGCCGCCGATGAAGTTGATAAACGTGACGATGATGGACATCACGGCGTCGCCCTTGACGAACTTGCTGGCGCCGTCCATGGAACCGTAGAACTCAGCCTCGCGCTGGATGTCCTCGCGCCGCCTGCGGGCCTGCTCCTCGTTGATGAGGCCGGAGTTCAGGTCGGCGTCGATGGCCATCTGCTTGCCGGGCATGGCGTCCAGCTTGAACCTGGCGGCGACCTCCGCCACGCGCTCGGCGCCCTTGGTGATGACGAGGAAGTTGACCAGCACAATCACCAGAAACACGATGAAGCCGACGACGATGTTCCCCTGCAGGACGAAGGTGCCGAACGTCTTGATGACCTGCCCGGCCGAGCCGGAGTTCGTCAGAATCAGCCGCGTGGAGGAGATGTTCAGCGCGAGGCGGAACAGCGTGCAGATCAGCAGGATGGAGGGAAAGACCGAAAAGTCCAGCGCCGTCTTGATGTACATGGTCATCAGCAGGATGATGGTAGACAGCGAGATGTTGAGGATGAACATGATGTCCAGCACAAAGGGGGGCAGCGGGATGATGATCAGTGCGACAATCACAACGACAAACAGGGAAACAACGCTGTTGAAGGCTTTCAACTTACCGCTTCCTCTCCTTCTTCTGCCGATAGACCCACGCCATGATTTCCGCCAGGGGCGTGTAGAACTCCGGGGGGATTTCCATGCCGATCTCCACCGCGGCGTACAGCGCCCGCGCAAGGGGCTTGTCTTCCTTCATGGGGATGCCGTTCTGCTCGGCGATGGCCACGATGCGCCGGGCCACAAGGTCCAGCCCCTTGGCCACGACCACGGGGGCGCTGTCCTTCTGCGCGTCGTACCGCAGCGCCACGGCGACGTGGGTCGGGTTGCGGACGACCACGTCCGCCGTGGGCACCTGCTGCATCATGCGCCGGCGCGCGATGCGGCGCTGCTCCTGCCGCTGCCTGCCCTTGGTCTCCGGGTTGCCCTCCAGCTCCTTATACTCCTCCTTGAGCTCCTGCTTGGACATGCGGATGCTGCGCTCGTACTCCCACCACTGGTAAAAGTAGTCCAGCGCGGCGATGCCGAGGAACACCGCGGACATCTGAATCACCAGGTCGAAAATATCCTGCAGGATGACGACCGTGGCCTGGAACACGCTGCCGTTCATCATGCGGATGCACTGGCCGGCGATGTCCCGGATCTTGAGGTACAGCAGGGAACCGATGGCGGTCATCTTGATGGCCGCCTTGAGGACCTCCACCACCGATCGCAGCGAGAACAGCCGCTTGAAGCCCTGCAGCGGGCTGATGTTCGAGAGCCGGAACTTGATTTTCTCATGGGAAAACTTGAACCGCGTCTGCGCGCCCGTCGTCACGACCGCCGCCAGCACCGAGGCCAGCATCGCCGGCCCGGCAATCAGCAGGGCGGCCGCCCAGCCGCCGTTCAGCGCGTCCAGCGCGGCGGAGGCGTCCAGCGCGTCGCGCGTGCCGACCCGCGTCACGCAGCGGACGAAAAAGTTGCCGAAATACCGGTACGCGTACGGGAGAGCCGCGCGCATCACGACGAAGATGGCGAGGATGGACAGCGAGCTCACCACGTCCGCGCTCTGGAACAGGTTGCCCTTTTTCCGCTCGTCCTCCCGCCGCTTCGGCGTTGCCTTTTCAGTTTTGCCCTCCATCGCAGCCATGGATTTTTCCCTTCCGCCCCTACGTCAGCAGGGCGTAGACGCCGCTGATGCAGTCGAACATCAGCCCGATGAGCTTCTCCAGAAAATTTGCGAAAGGCGGCACCAGCAGCACGACGGCCACAAAGCCGATGATGATTTTGAGCTGGATCTCGACGGTGAAGATGTCGATCTGGGGGACGGCCCGCGTGACCAGGCCGACGCCGATTTCCGTGACCATCTCCACCGCGATGATGGGCAGCGCCAGCTTTGCGGCGTAAATCAGCATCTGGGCGAAAACGCCCGCCAGCTTCTCCCCCACCCCCGCCGGAACCAGGCCGGTGCCGTAGGGCACCGCGGCGCCCAGCCGCACGAACACCTGCACCAGCGTCAGGTGCGCGTTCGACGCGAAGAAAATCAGCAGGAACATCGCGTTGAGCACGGAGGCGGAAAGCGGCATCGAGACATTGCTCTGCGGGTCGTAGATGCGCGACATCGAAATGCCCATCTGCATGTCCATCTGCTCGCCCCCCATCACGATGACCGACAGGAAAAGCTGAATCACGAACCCCACGGCGAAGCCGACCAGCAGCTCCTTCATCACGCAGAGGCCGAGGACCAGCGGGGACGAGATGCCGACGGGCCGCTGCGGGACCAGCGGGTAGGTGAAGAAGCTCAGCATCAGCGAGAGGCCCGCCTTCACCGGGAACGGGATGTTCCTTCTGCCCAGGATGGGGTTGAGCAGCACGCACCCCGACATGCGCGCGAAAATCAGCAGCAGCAGGGCCGCGTCGTAATTGAAATTCAAGCTTCCACCACGCCCTTCACCCCAGGCTGGAAATCAGGCCGAAAATATAGCCCGCAAAGCCCTTCATGTTCTCAATCATCCAGGAGCCCATCACCATGATGATCACGGCGATGGCGACCAGCTTCGGCACGAAGACCACCGTCTGCTCGTGAATCTGGGTCGCCGCCTGGATGACCGAAATCAGCAGGCCCACCGCCATGCTGATGAGGAGGATGGGCGCCGACACCTTGAGGACCGTCATCATCGCGGCCTGCACGACCTGCATCATCTGCGACACGGACAAAATCCCGGCCCTCCTTTCCCGCCCCCGCGAAGGGGCGCGCTCACAGGTTAAAGCTCGTCACAAGCGTCTTGAACAGCAGGTCCCACCCGTCCATCAGGATGAACAGCAGCAGCTTGAACGGGAGCGAGACCATGGCCGGCGGCAGCATCACCATGCCCATCGACATCAGCGTGCTCGACACAATCATGTCGATGACCAGGAACGGGATGTAGAGCAGGAACCCGATGATGAACGCGCGCTTGAGCTCGCTCGTCATGAACGCGGGGGTCACCACCGTGATGGAGAGGTTCTGCACGGGCGTGGTGCTCTTGACCTTCGCCAGGCCCATGAACATGTTGAGGTCTTCCTTTTTGGTGTTTTTCAGCATGAACTCCTTGAGCGGCTGGCCGGCCCGGTGCAGAAACTCCTGCTGCGAGATCTGCTGCGCCTTGTACGGCTGGTAGGCCTCCGTGTTGATTTTGGAGACGACCGGCGACATGATGAACAGCGACAGAAAAAGCGAAATTCCAATCAGCACCTGGTTCGGCGGCGTGCTCTGCAGGCCGAGCGCGTTCCTCAGGAACGAGAGCACAATCACAATCCGCGTGAAGCAGCTTGTCATGATGAGGATGGACGGAATCAGCGCGAGGATCGTCATCATCTCGATGATGTCGAGCGTGCTGACGTCTTTTCCGTTCACGCTGACCCCGGTCTGCGCCGCGGAGGCCGGCATCGGCATGAAGAGCAGCACCACCAGCGCCACCGCGCAGGTCACCGCGATTTTCCGCGCGATTCTGCGCTTTTTCCCGGCCGCCTTCTCAGGACCTGCCGCCTTTGTTTTTTCTTCCATTTCCCGTCAGATCCCATCTTCCCCGCAGGGCGGAATTCAGCGCGCCCAGAAAGTTCTGCGGAACGGCCGTCCCCCCGGGCCGGACCTTCGAGCCGTCCAGCTCCTTCAGAATCTCGACGCGCTCGGTCGAAAAGCCGATCAGGTAAAAGGTCCCGCAGATTTCGGCAATCACAAGCCCTTTGTCAGGCCCGAGGGCGACCCGCTCCAGAATGCGGATGTTCTTTCCGCCGCCCCCGCCGGCGCGGCCCGCCCCCTTCGCCAGGAAGCGGCTCAGCCGGTAGCACAGGTACAGCAGCCCCGCGACCGCCGCGGCCGTGAATATGAGCGGGAACACGTCCGCCCCAAAGCTGAGCGGAATCAGGCGCGGCCCCATCCCCGTCATCCCAGGATGCTTTTGACGGTCTTCATGATGCGGTCCGCCTTGAAGGGCTTGACGATGAAGTCCCTCGCCCCCTGCTTCAGGGCGTCGACGACCATGGCCTCCTGCCCCATGGCGGAGCACATGATGATGTTGGCGTCCGGGTCTTTCTGCCGAATCTGCCGCAGGGCCTCCAGGCCGTCCATCACCGGCATGGTGATGTCCATAATCACAAGGTCCGGCTTTTCGGCCTGGTAGTTCGCCACGGCGACCTGGCCGTTGTTGGCTTCCACAATGTTGGTGTAACCGTTCTTTGCAAGCGTGTCCTTAATCATCATCCGCATGAAAGCCGCGTCATCCACCAGCATGATTTTCTTGTCCATCGTTGAACCTCCTAAAATACTGAAAGTGTGCCGTGCCAAATTACAGCAGCTTCATGATTTCGCTGTTGTTGAGGATCTCCGTGATGCGGACGCCGTAGTTGTCGTCCACGACAACCACATCGCCTTTCGCGATGGCCTTTCCGTTCACATAAACGTCCACCTTCGAGCCGGCCGGGCGGTCCAGCTCCACAATCGTGCCCTCTGAAAAATCGAGGATTTCCTTGATTTGCTTGGTTGTGCGCCCGATTTCCACCGTAATCTGCAGCGGCACGGACAGAATCATGCCCAGGTTGCTCGTCTCCCCCTGGCTGAGCTTCTTTTTCGGCGGGTCGAAGGCCGGGTAAACGGCCCCCCGCACGCGGTACCCGCCGGCCGGCGCGGATGCGGGCTCCGGGCCCGGCGCGGGAGACGCCGCAGCCGGCGGAGCGATTGATAAAATCAAATCCGCGGGGGTCCTGAAAGTCGGCGTTAAGGCAGATGTTCCGAAATACAGCCTGAAAAATCCGCAGACCAGCAAATACGAGGGCTTTGAGGATGACCTCGCGGCGGATATCGCCGGTAAGATTCTGGGCGATAAGAGCAAGGTGGAGTTTACCACCGTCAACGCGAAAACCCGCGGCCCGCTGCTGGATAAAGGCGACATCGACATGGGGATCGCGACCTTCACCATCACCGACGAGCGGAAAAAGACCTATGATTTTTCGGATCCTTATATGACGGACGCCGTGGGCTTCCTGGTGAAAAAGGACAGCGGGCTGACGGATCTGAAATCCATGAACGGGAAAACGATCGGAGTCGCGCAGTCCGCGACCAGCAAAGACGCCCTGCAGCAGAAAGCGAAAGAAGCGGGCGTCACCCTGAAATTCGCGGAGTTTGCGACCTATCCGGAAATCAAGGCCGCATTGGATTCCGGCCGTGTCGATGTGTTTTCCGTCGATAAATCTATTTTGAACGGCTATTTGGACGATAAGACCGAAATTTTGAGCGAAACGTATGCTCCGCAGGATTACGGCATCGCGACGAAGAAGGGCAACGACGATCTGGCAAAGCTGGTCAACGATACCGTAAAAGATCTGAAATCCAGCGGAGAGCTTCAAAAAATGATTGATAAGTGGGAGATTAAGTAATCATGAACCCGTTTGGTGCAGAGCAGTGGCAAACCCTGTTTTCCGATTTTCATGATGTGTTTCTGACAGGGTTCCTTCATACGTTCTATTTTTCCGTGTGCGGACTCATCCTTGCACTGGCCATAGGCGTTGTGTTGGGGGTGTTTTCCGTCACCCATAACGGCGTGCTAAGGGCGATTGCCCGTGTTTATGTCGAATTTTTCCAAAACACGCCGTTGTTTTTGCAGCTGATCTTTATGTATAATGTTCTGCCGAACTTTGGAATCGTGCTGGATGTGATCCCGATCTGCATTTTGGGGGTCGGCATGTACCAT
>ENA-UOOR01003586-UOOR01003586.1-fermentation-metagenome-genome-assembly--contig:-NODE-3586-length-13485-cov-7.110648_pt1 | contig 13485 bp, 14 predicted proteins | sample MGYA00245780_ERZ724029 | MGnify/ENA primary metagenome ERZ724029 (study PRJEB28704, sample SAMN03018315) | fermentation metagenome | biome: anthropogenic terrestrial biome; feature: soil; material... | reverse complement strand
TAAAATATGTCCGCATTGTCAACAATTGTTTTCAGGTGAAGATGAAATCTGTGAAAGCTGTAAGTTTATAAAGGCAAAAAAGATAGAAGAATTGGCAGATTTAGCAGGAACTATAGAGACATTAGCTATATTACGTGCTGTAAAAGACGACAATAATAAAGATTTTCCTTAAGATGTAAAGTATTAATATTTTGCATAATTAGTCGATATATGTATATATATGATATTTTTTAATTATTTTAAACCACATATCAACAAACTATGATGGGACAAGCAATTACCCTATATTTTATAAAAGTTTGATTAAATCAATTATAGCATTAAAAGATATTTTAGATAGGAGGACATAGACATGAAAAGTATTAAGACAAGACTTATAATTTCATTTTTGGTTCTTGTAATTATATCGAGTACGATATTAGGATTTTTAGCATTAAGGACAGGGACCGATGTGATAACAGCGCAATTGGAGACTAATCTTACTGAAAAAGCTAAGGAGGCTTCAAATCTTACATATAGTAGAATCGAAACACAAATAAAGATTTTGGAAACAATTGCTCAAAGAGAAGATATTGAAAGTATGGATTGGGAATTGCAGCAGCCTGTATTGCAAAAAATTAAGATAAATTCTAACTTATTGGAAATAGGAATATTGCAAGAAGATGGGAAAATACATTATTCATCAGGGATGTTTGATGAGATCTCAGATGATGATTTTGTTAAAAAAGTTCGGGAAGGAAAACCCAGTATATCAGACATATATGTCAGTAAGGCATCAAACAGCATAGCCTTAATGGGAGGAGTACCAATCAAAAATGACAATAAAACAGTTGGGATTTTAATCGGTAGATTATATGGCAATACTTTGAGCAATATATCCAACGATATGAAATATGGAGAAAAAGGCTATGGATTTATGATAAATAAACAGGGGACAGTTGTAGCGCATCCGGATATAGGAATGGTTTATGATCGATTTAATCCTATCAAAGAGGTAAAAAGAGATGAAAGTATGACCGGATTGTCATCATTATTTGAAAAAATAATTGAGGAAGAAAAAGGATTCTCTTCATTTACACACGATGGAGAGGATAAAATAGCAGGATATTATCCTATAACCGGGACACCATGGATCATGGTAGTAGAAGCTGACCGAGATGAGGCACTTGCACCAATAGCTAAATTAAAAAATAATATATTTCTTTTAGTTGGTTTGATTGTTTTATTATGTATTGCTCTAACTTATATAATTGGAAATTCAATTACGAAGCCAATTGTTAAATCAATTGATCATTCCAAGAAAATTGCTGATTTGGATATTTCGGAGGATTTCCCTGATGATTTAATAACGAGAAGTGATGAAATAGGTGAAATAGCCAAAGCATTCCAAAATATTACAGAGAATCTGCGAGAAGTCATCAATGAAGTAAGCAATTCTTCAGAACAGGTATCAGCTTCTTCGGAAGAGCTGACAGCTACTTCTCATCAATCAGCTGTGGTAACGGAAGAAATATCCAAAATCATTGAGGATATAGCAAGAAGAGCACATGAACAAGCCTTGAGTACTGAAGAAGGAGCTTCAAAAGCAGTTTTGCTTGAAGAATCAATAGAAAGGAATCATGTACATACTCAAGAGATGACTAAGGCATCTAAAAATGTTTCGGAAGTAGTCGAAGAAGGGCTCGAAGAAATCCAAGGATTATTTGACATTACAGAAGAAAATAAAGTAGCGCTAAAGGCAATTCAAGATGTAATATTAAAAACACATGACAATTCCGACAAAATAGGCGAGGCAAGCAAAGTTATCGCATCCATAGCCAAACAAACCAATCTTCTGGCTTTAAATGCGGCAATAGAAGCAGCAAGAGCAGGAGAATCCGGGCGTGGATTTGCAGTTGTAGCAGAAGAAATCAGGAAGTTGGCAGAGCAATCCACTGTATTTTCAAACTCTATAGATGAAATAGTATTGGAATTACAACAAAATGCAGAAAATGCGGTAGAAATCATGAACAGAGTATCGGAAATAGGGCTTGAACAGGTGGATAAAGTTGCAAATAGCAAAGACAAATATCAATTGATTGGACAAGCAATGGATGCTGAAATCGAAGCAGTAGTCCAAGTTTATAAATCAGGTCGAGAGATGGGAAAAATAATCGACGAAATATTGGAAACATTGAAAAGCTTAACCTCAATTGCCGAAGACAATTCAGCAGCGACACAGGAAGTATCAGCTTCAATGGAAGAACAATCGGCATCAATCGAAGAAATTGCAGGTGCTAGTGAAGGACTGTCAAATCTGGCTCAAGACCTTAGTCAAGTGATAAATAGATTCAAATATTAGTAAGTATAAGAATTTTTAAGGGGGTTAGGGATGTGGAAGATTCAAAAGACAAGAAAACATTTGACATTCGGAGATTTGCAGATAGAATTAAATCTTTAAATTATAACAGTATCAAAGGGAAATTGATTATCTATTTTTCAATTGTTATACTTTTATCTTCTCTGACATTGGGTTTCATCTCAGTAAGAAGAGCTTCTGCTGGTATTGTTGAAGAATCTCAAAAAATGTTGTCTAAACTTGTGAAAGAAGATTCTAAGCTGATAAAAAGTCGTCTCGAAACTCAGAAAAGAACATTGGAAATGATAGCAAATATCACCGAAATTAGGGGCATGAATTGGTTTGCTCAATTGCCTATATTAAAAAGTCAAGTTCAAAATACAGAATTTATAAATTTGGGTGTTATAAATTTGAGCGGAAACATAAATTATGTTGATGGAAATTCAATCAAATTGGAATCTGATGACCCGTTGTTTAAGGTAATTGAAGGCGAAAGCAGTATAAATATTATTAAAAGTCAGGTAAACGATGAACTTGTGCTTGCATATGTTACACCGATTGAGAGAGCAGGAAGAACGGTTGGTGGATTATTAGGCTATATGGATATTAAGACTCTAAGCGATATTACAGACGATACGGGTTATGGTGAATTAGGATATGCATATATGATAGATAGTAATGGAAATACAATTGCTCATCCGGATCGAGAAAAGGCATTAACCGGATACAATCCGTTAGTAGAAGTGGAAAATGACAAAAGTATTAAATCTCTTGCAGCTCTATTTGAAAAGATTTTAGAACAAAGGTCTGGATTAGAGGAATATTCTTATCAAGGGAATGACATGTTTGCAGGATTTACACCTATTGAAGAAACAGATTGGCTATTGGTTGTTACAGCGAATAAACAAGAGGCGTTATCTGCTATTCCAAAGTTAAGAGTTATGATTACATTGGCAACTGTTTTTATTTTGGTCATAAGCATTACTGTTACATATATGGCCGGTCATGTAATAGCAAAGCCTATATTAGGAGTAGTTGAATATTCAAAACAAATAGCGGATTATGATATGACTACTGATGTATCCTTAAAGGATTTGGAAAGAAAAGATGAGACTGGTATATTGTCTCGGGCTTTTCAAAATATAATTGATAATTTTAGAACGGTGATTCAAGATGTATATAATACATCTGAACGGGTTCAAGAATCGTCTAAAGAGTTGACAGCTACCTCTAAGCAATCTGCACTTGCAGCTGAAGAAGTTACAAAAACAGTGGAAGAAATTGCAAAGGGAGCTTCGGAACAAGCATTAAGTACTGAAGAAGGCTCTACGAAGGCGATTTTATTAGGAGATTCCATAGATCAAAACAAGATTTATATAGAAAAACTAAAGGTGCAAGGTGAAATAATAACCGCAGCCGTTGAAGATGGATTGAGGGGAATTGAGAAGTTAACTAAAGCAGCAGATGATAGTATAGCTGCTATAAAAGAAATTAATGATGTTATCCTAGAGACAAATGAAAGTTCAAATAAGATAGGAAAAGCTAGCAAAGTAATAGCTTCAATAGCGGAGCAAACAAATCTTCTTGCTTTAAATGCTGCAATAGAAGCTGCAAGAGCAGGAGATGCAGGTAGAGGGTTTGCTGTAGTAGCTGATGAAATAAGAAAATTAGCTGAAGAATCTTCATCCTCAACCGGTGATATAGATAAAATCGTCGTAGAATTGCAAAGAAATTCAGGGAATGCAGTGAAGACCATTGGAAGGGTATCCGATATTGCAAATGATCAGACAAATGGTGTTATGAGCAGCAAGGAAAAATATATCTTGATTACAGAAGCGATTCAAGAAGCAATAGCTGATATCGAAAACATATATGAATCCGGTCAAGAAATGGAGCAAATGAAAAATGAAATATTAAAAACTCTTCAAAATTTGACTGCAATAGCAGAGGAGAACTCGGCTTCCACAGAAGAAGCCTCAGCTTCTATGGAACAACAAGCTGCATCTATTGAAGAAATAGCAATAGCCAGTGAAGGATTGACCACCTTAGCACAAGATCTTTACAACGCTATAAACAAATTTAAATTTTAAATTGTGCATTGTGAATTGTGCATTGTGAATTGAATTAAGTTGTGAATTGATATGGAGGTAACCATGGAACAATATGTAGTTTTTGAGAGCAATAATCAAAAATTTGGATTAAGTGTACCACAGGTTGAGAAAGTAATTGAATATAAGGATATCAAAGATATACCTGATTCTTCGGATTATCTGTTGGGGTATTTACAATATGATGGAAAGTTTTTGCCAATAATAGACTTAAACCTTAGATTATACAATTTAAGCACCACTATAAAGAGAGAAAACAAGATCCTTGTAGTTAATTGGAAGGATGGATTAATAGGACTTCTGGTTGAAAGAATAATTGGAATATATAAACTCAGCAAAGATCAATATGAAGAAAAAAACAGTGAATATCAAATTATAAAAGATTATATGAAGGGGTTTTTCAATACAGAAAAGGGCACCATAATAATTTTAGACACTGATAAAGTTTTTACCCCGGAGCAAGAAGAAGAAATAAAAGGATTATCATCTCGAGTTGAGTAGAAGTTTTATATTCGAAGATGGTTGAGTTGGACTTAAGAAGAGTAGTCTATGGATTTAAATTGACTTAAAATGAAATGGTGATTAAAATATGACAAGTAGAATAAAAGTGGGCATATCTGACTACAAGGTGTCTGGCTCACCTGATGTATTGATGACTTTAGGTCTCGGTTCCTGCGTAGGTATAGCAATATATGATCCAAAAACTAGGATAGGGGGACTGAGTCATATTATGTTGCCGGATAGTACCCCTTTTAGCAATAAGGACCTAAAGCCCGAGAAATTTGCGGATTTGGCTATTCCATTAATGGTATCGAAGATTACAAATGGCAAATTCAATATAGGATTAATTGCTAAAATAGCAGGAGGAGCAAGTATGTTCAACTTCTCGGAGTTAAATATGTGTTCAAATATCGGAGAACGCAATGTACTGGCTGTGAAAGAGAAACTAAAGGAAATGGGTATTCCGATTATTGCAAGCCATACAGGTGGAAATATTGGCAGAACTATGGTAGTAAATTTAGATACATTTGAGATAAATATAATGACAGCAAACAAGGAAATAACAAAATTGTAATGAGATATATCTTGATGAAAAATTTCTTATGCAATCTTCTTTTAGACAGGAGGTAAAGACCTATATATATAATTTCTGCGAGGAACAAAGATTATATAGGGTTAAATAAATATGACCGATAGACATATAAAAAAGATTCAGGCAGTGGCCATAGGAGCATCAACAGGAGGACCAAGTGCTTTAGAATATTTAATCAGCAAATTGCCAAAGGACTTAGATATCCCGATTTTTATCGTACAGCATATGCCAAAGGATTTTACCACATCTTTTGCAATGAGACTTGATAAAGCATCACAGGTTAAGGTAGTAGAAGTTGAAGATAAAATGAAAATTGAAAAAGGAGTTGTGTTTATTGCACCGGGTGATTTTCATATGACTGTTGAGAGAGATACAATAAGATTAGATTCCAGAGCTAAACTTTTCGGTGTAAGGCCTTGTGTGGATTATTTGTTTAAATCTGCAGCTGAGGTTTATGGAGAGAATCTTTTAGGAATTATATTAACAGGTATGGGAAAAGACGGATCCGATGGTATGCATACTATAAAAATTAACGGAGGTTACAATATTGCACAAGATGAAGAATCCTCCGTCATATATGGTATGCCGGGCAATGCGGTGGAAAGTGGAGTAGTTGATAGTATTTTGAGTTTAGAGGATATATCCAAAGTATTAAACAATTTAACAAAGGTGAAATAATGGAATTAAACTTTGAAGGATTTTATCGGTTTGTAAGAGATGAGTTGAATGTAGACTTAAATGCATATAAAGAGAAACAGCTTAAAAGGCGTATTGCTACAGTAATGAAAAGCTCCGGAGCTTTAACTCTTGAGGATTATTCAAGGTTAATAGCAAATGATGAGGTAATCAGAAACAAATTTTTAGATTATATAACGATAAATGTAACGGAGTTTTATAGAAATAAGGATATATTTGCCGACTTTGAATTCATCTTAAGAGATTATTTAAACCATAAATTTAAAAATATTAAGATATGGAGTGCCGCCTGTTCAATCGGTGCGGAACCCTATTCTTTGGCAATGATTTTAGATAAAAACAATATCAAAACCAATGAAAGGATTATAGCTACCGATATAGATGACAATGTCTTGAAAAGGGCAAGAGATGGAGTATTTAAGGATTTTGAAATCAAAAATTTAGATAAGAAAGATTTGGACAAGTATTTCATTGAAAAAGAAAACAAATATTATATTATTGATAATATTAAAGAGATGGTATCATTTAAAAAACATGATTTGGTACTCGATAAATATCAAAAGGGATTTCACGCAATTATTTGCAGGAATGTAATAATATATTTAAAAAATGAAACAAAAGATGAGATTTATAGGAAGTTTAATGAATCCTTAGTAAAAGGCGGAATTTTGTTTACAGGTGCCACTGAGGCAATATATAATCCAAAAGAATTTGGATTCAAGAAAATTTCAACCTTTATTTATGAAAAAGTATAAGGCTGAAAATAGGAGGTGTTATCATGGATGATGAAAGTAAATATAGAGAATTGTTCTTTGAAGAGTCCGATGAATATATACAAACTTTAAACGACTGTTTACTGGAATTAGAAAAAAAACCGGATGAAAAAAGCATAATAGATGAGATTTTCAGAGCAGCACATACTCTCAAGGGTATGGCAGCCACAATGGGCTATAAAACTATGCAAAATTTAACTCATCATATGGAGAATGTATTTTCTTTTGTTAAAGATGGGACTGTAACAGTTAGCTCGGAGATTATAACCTTGCTGTTTAAATGCTTAGACAAGCTGCTGGAAATCATAGAAGATTTAAGAAATGAAAAATATATAGAATATGATATAGATGATTTACTTAAAGAATTGGACAGTGTTGGGAAAAAGGATATTAAACAAGTTAAAAAAGAAAATAAAATAGATTTAACAGGTAAAATAGGCGATACTGATTTAATGGTTATAAATAGCGCCATAGATAAGGGGTTCAATGCCTACAATATAATCGTAAAATTGTCCGAAGATTGTCAGCTTAAAGGAGCAAGGAGCTATTTAGTAGTAAATAGACTGGAAGGAATAGGTGAAATAATTCACTCGGATCCGGCTCCGGAGGAGTTGGAAGAGGGAGAATTTGATACTGAATTCAGATTAATATTTTTGTCAAAGCAAAGCAAAGATATAATATTTGAAAAAATAGATGAAATTTCAGAAATAGATGATATCATAATAGAAGAGATAGATAAAGATTTTTCAGCCGGGGAAGAAAAAACAAACAATAATCCGGATAATAAAATAAAAAAAACGAAATTAAAAGATTTAGGAAAAACCGAAATCAATACTCATAACCATGCGAATCAATCCATTAGGGTGGATTTAAGCAGACTGGATCATTTTATGAATTTAGTGTCTGAATTGGTCATATATAGGAACAGATTAGATGACATCAGCAGTAGATTTGAGTTTAAAGAAATTAACTCAACACTTGAGCAGATTACCAGAATTACATCTGATTTGCAGGATTTGGTATTGAAAATCAGAATGCAGCCCGTAAGCGTTGTTTTCAACAGATTTCCCAGAATGATGAGAGATTTGTCAAAGGATTTAGAAAAAGAATTTGAATTTGCAGTTGAAGGTGAAGAAACAGAATTGGATAGGACAGTAATCTCTGAACTTGGAGAACCTCTGGTACATCTTTTAAGAAATGCAGCAGACCATGGAATAGAGCACGCAGAGGATAGAGTTATTCTTGGCAAGCCAAAATCAGGACTTATAAAGTTGACTGCATATCAGGAAGGAAATAAGGTTGTAATAACTGTCAGTGATGATGGCGGAGGCATAAAGTCCGAAAACATAGGTAAAATATTTGACCAAGGTTTTTCTACAACAAAAGAGGTAAATAACATCTCCGGCAGAGGTGTTGGGATGGATGTAGTGAAACAGAAAATTTTAAGTTTAGGTGGTTCTATAGACGTCAAGAGTGAGGTAAATAAGGGTTCAATATTTACCATAAACCTGCCATTGACTCTGTCCATTATACAATCCTTAATGATAAAGGTAGGTGAAGAAATATTTGCACTGCCTTTAGGTATCATAGAAAAGGTAGTCGAAATCGAAAATGAGGAAATAATAAAGTCTCATGCAAACGAAGTTTATATCTATAGAGATCAAGCAATTCCGGTTATTCGATTGGATAAAAAGTTATCCATCGAATCCAACAGTGATGAAAAGCATCTTATTATCATTTCACTAGGTTCACAGCCCTATGGGCTCTTAGTAGATGAATTGATAGGCCAGCAAGAGATAGTCATCAAGAAACTGGGAGGTGTGCTAAAGAATGTAAAAGAATACCTTGGAGCTACAATCCTAGGCAATGGTGATATCATCCTAATATTGGATGTAGGCAATATATGTGCGGAAGGGAAGATTGAATAGATTGAAAACAAACGAGTTTAGTGATATGCAATTGGATATTATTAAAGAACTTACAAACATAGGTGGCGGAAATGCAGCTACAAGCATCTCTCATTTAATCGATAAACCAATAAATATGTCAGTACCTACGACAGAAATATTAAATTATGATGAAATATTTGAAAAAATAATGCCGGAGGATAAGATGGTTACCGCCATTATCATGAGAATGCTTGGGGGTTGTGAGGGCACATTTCTATTTGTTACTGATGAAGCGGCTTCCTTAGATCTTATAAATATGATGATTTCTAATGGTATAGAAATAAATGAAGAATTGGCTAATTCATGCATCAAGGAACTCGTAAATATTGTAGTAACATCATTTTTAAATGCTATTTCAAAGATGATAGATATTAGTTTCATATCGTCCATACCTCTATTAGCCAAAGATATGTTTGGAGCTATTTTGAGCAGCGTATATATAGAGTCTGAGCAATACGACAACAGTATTTTAATTATTAAAAATGAATTTATATATCAAGGAGATAAGATAGAAGCTTCACTATATTTTATACCAAAACCGGGAGTACTTAAAAAATTATTCAATAAATTAGGATTTTAGGAGGTTTTATAAATGCCAAAAAGAGTTTTAATTGTAGATGATGCAATTTTTATGAGAATGAAATTAAAGGATATATTGGAAAAGGGTGGATTTGAGGTAGTTGCTGAATCCCAAAATGGTATGGAAGCTATTGAAAAATACAAATCAGAAAGACCGGATTTAGTAACTATGGATATTACAATGCCTGAAATGGATGGAGTTGCTGCATTGAAGGAAATAATGGCTATAGATCCTAATGCCAAAGTCATTATGTGCAGTGCTATGGGACAACAATCAATGGTCATGGAAGCTATACAATCCGGAGCTTTGGATTTTATAGTAAAACCATTTGACAATGAGAGGGTAATCAAGTCTATAAATAAAGTTATTGGATAATGGAGTTGAAGATAATGCAAATTATTGTATTTACATTAGGTGATAAATATTATGCACTTGATACACACAATGTAAAGGAAATAAGTGTCAATATGGATTCTTCATACATACCTAAAGCCCCGAATTGGGTGGAAGGGTTGTTAAATTTAAGAGGAAATGTAATTCCGCTAATAAATTTATTCAAACTTTTAGACCTAGATGGGAGATTATGTTATAATAATGTTATTATTGTAGAATTCAATCAAGATGACATGGGACTTATGGTATCAGACGTTATAAAAGTAGTAGATATTTCAGAAGAAGATATACAGGATTCATCAATTATATTGTTGGATGGTAAAATTATAAATTTGCTAGATATTGAAAGATTAATTTCTGAAAAATGAGGGATTTAATTTGAAACAGGTTTTAACACAACAAGAAATAGATTCACTTTTAAGTGCACTAAATTCTGGGGAATTAGACCCTGATGCCCTTAAAGAGGAAGAAGAAAAGAATAAGGTCAGAACTTATGACTTTCGTAGACCAATTAAACTTTCAAAAGAATATATAAATACCCTATATATGATATTTGAAAATTTTTCTAAATTGGCAGGTAATCTTATGTCTACGCAAGTGCGTACCAATGTAAGCATGAAGATAGGTGCAGTTGAACAGATTAGCTTTGACGAGTTTATTAGATCAACTCCAAACCCAACATTAATGGGCGTATTTCGTTCTAAACCATTAAGTGGGATACAATTATTGGAGATAAACCCCAATTTTTGTGAGCAGATCGTTGAATTGATGTGTGGAGGTTTTGAAAGCGATTATAGTAAGAGAATAAGAAAGAAAGATAAGTTTACAGATATAGAACTGAGCATATTAGAAGAATTACTTCTAAGTATATTAAAATCCTACGAAGCAGCGTGGAGTGAAATTATTGAAATAGATACAAGCATAGATCTGATTGAAACAAATCCGCAAATGATTCAAAGCCTATCACCCAATGAGCCGGTTATTTTGGCAAGCTTTACAATGGAAATTTTCAAGGAAAAAAGTTTTATAAATCTTTGTATACCATATATTTCAATTGAAAATATAATGGATAAATTAAGCCTAAAAAATTGGTTTGATTTTGAAAAGGAATCAGTAGAAGAGAATAAGGAGATAATATCTGAAAGGCTCATGTCTTCAGACGTAAATCTAGAGGTTTCACTGGGAAAATCCTCTATTACGGTAAATGACTTTTTACAACTGGAAAAAGGTGATATATTACAGTTGGATATGGATATTAATGCCCCCTTAAGAATGTATGTTGAGGACAAGCTTCATTTCTTAGTTAAACCAGGGGTATATAATGATAGATTAGCAGTAGAAGTTTTACAATACATAGAGGGGGATGTGGAGAATGAATGATAATTTTTTATCCCAAGATGAAATAGATACTCTGTTATCGAAAAAAGCCGACGTAAATGACGAAGATTTAACTAATGAAAAGAAAGATATTATTGGAGAGGTTGGAAACATATCCATGTCTACGGCTGCCACAACATTGTCGTCTATATTGGGCAGAAAAGTGCTTATAACCACCCCAAGAGTATCATCAGAACTGTTTGCACAGATAATAGAAGAATGTAAAAAACCAAAGGTAGTCTCGACTGTACGATTTAAGAATGGATTAAAAGGGGACAATCTTTTGATGATGGATGTGTCCGATGCTAATATTATCGCAGATTTGATGATGGGTGGAGATGGAAGTGGCGGCAGTGAATCGAATAAAATATTATCTGAACTGGAGTTAAGTGCGGTAGGTGAAGCAATGAATCAGATGATAGGTTCCGCATCCACAGCAATGGCAACAATGCTTGGGAAACAGGTTGATATTTTACCTCCTAATGTGGAACTGTGGGATAGCAATTATACTATCGATTGTAACAACTTTGAATATGAAAAAACAATTTGTAAAATATCATTTGATTTAACGGTAGAGGGCTTGATACAAAGTGAAATCATGCAAATATATACCATGGAGGCGGTAGAAGAGATAGTAAATATAATGCTAAATGGAGAAGAAAGCCAAGAAGAAAATGAAGTCACGGTAGAATCCCAACCTGAAGTACAAGTAAGAGAGAATCCGAAGGAAGATAGAAGAGCGGAAAAGGTGAGTGTTCAAAAACCTATTTTCCCGGACTTAAATCCGCCACAAGTGGAAAGGACAACTCCTAGGAATTTGGATTTAATAATGGATGTTCCGTTGGAATTCAGTGTAGTTTTGGGCAAGACTAAAAAAACAATAAAAGATGTTCTTTCCTTTAGCAACGGCTCCGTAGTAGAACTTAACAAGCTAGCAGTAGATCCGTTGGAGATATATGTAAATGGGAAGTTAATTGCTCAGGGAGAAGTAGTTGTTATCAACGAAAACTTTGGCATACGCATCACAAATATACTAAGCCAAGAACAACGGGTACAAAATTTAAAATAGGATAGAAAGGTGGGAAACCACCTTTTTTGTCATATCTCCTCTTTTAATCCCCCAAAGCTTGATTCCAGTAACCCTTAGCTTTTAGCTCTTCAATATCTTAAAACTAGAGATTCTTCGATAGTTAAGTTAATCTTGCCCGTCTGAGGACGACCCAAGGGTCGATTGTGAATTGAATTGTTTATTGACAGTAAAATCACTGCTGTGTCATCCTGAGTCGGGCAGTATAATCATTACTTTCGAAGGATCTCTCTTTTAATCCTCAACAGCTCGAGCCCAGCAATTCTTAGCGCTTACCTCTTCACTTTTCTTTTAATTGTGAATTGTTATTATTGTTATTAATTGCTATTAATAAATTCTATATCTTCTCCGATATATATACAAAGGTTTCAAGGAGGGTATTGTTATGAAAATAAACAAGATTTATACTCAAATTATAAATAAAAATATATATAATTCAAAAGATGAAAGAACGGATAAAATCCACACCAAGGGCGAATCCTATGTAAATGTTGAAATCTCTAAAACAGCTAAAGAATTGGCAATGAAAATGGAGCAATTAGAGGACGAAAACATAAGTGAAAGAGTAGAAGAGATTAGAAAATCAATACTGGATGGAACTTATAAAGTATCTCCGGAGGATATAGCAGATAAAATTTTAGCTGCTATAGAAAACCAGAAAGGAAATATAAAATAATGACTCAATTTAAGGATTTATGTAATCATTTAGAATCTCTGATCAAATTGCTCGAAGAGGAAAAAGAAGCGCTAATACACAATGATGCATCAAAAATCTCAGAATTGGTAGAGAAGAAAAACGAGTATGTCGAGGTGCTGTCACCATATAGTTTGAGTCAAAATGATGTAATGCTGACAGAAGGGGAGAAGTCTCAGCTTGTAAAACTCGTGGAAGAGATAAATTCCGTCCAAGAAACTAATCTTTTATTAACAAAGCAAGCACTAAGCTATCAAAATTCCCTATTGGAAGCAATAGCTAAAAATATTCAAAATACATCAAATACTTACTCAGCAAAAGGTGATTATCAAAAATCAAACAACATTGGTCTAATAGACCAAGAAGTTTAGGAGGTAAATATGTCCGGTATATTTAG
>ENA-UOOR01003585-UOOR01003585.1-fermentation-metagenome-genome-assembly--contig:-NODE-3585-length-13487-cov-2.913341_pt1 | contig 13487 bp, 10 predicted proteins | sample MGYA00245780_ERZ724029 | MGnify/ENA primary metagenome ERZ724029 (study PRJEB28704, sample SAMN03018315) | fermentation metagenome | biome: anthropogenic terrestrial biome; feature: soil; material... | reverse complement strand
TGGACCCCAAAATGAAGAAATAACCCGTTGGGCCCCACCGCAGAGTGGCCGGAACGGTCCCGCGGATGGAGCCAACGTTTTGCGATTCTCGGAAAGGATGGGTGAGGATGAACGACTACAAAAAAACGGTGCAGGCCCGTGTGGATGAAATCATGCCGCGGCTGCGGGAACTGGCCGATTATATCCACAAGAACCCCGAATATAACTTTGAGGAATTTAAGTCCTCCGCTGCGGTGGCACAGTCTCTGCGGGAGCTGGGCTTTGAGGTGCAGCACGGCTATTGCGGGCTGGAAACCGCTATCCGCGCCGAGTACGACAGCGGAAAGCCGGGCCTTAATCTGGGCTTTGTCGGCGAATACGATGCCGTGCCCGGCATGGGCCATTCCTGCGGCCACAACCTGATGACTCCCATCGCCATGGGGGCTGCTTGGGCGCTTCAGCCTTTGGTGGACGAGTTTGGCGGCAAGGTGACGGTGATTGGCGCCCCGGCCGAAGAAGGCGGCGGCGGCAAGGTCATTATGCTGGAGCAGGGCGGCTTTGACGGGCTGGACACCGCCATGCTGATCCACTCCGCCAGCGAAACCGTGGTCAACGATATCTCTTATTCCCGCACCGATGTAATTGTGGATTTTTACGGCAAGACAGCCCACGCCGCAACCTGGCCGGAGGAGGGCGTCAGCGCTCTGGTTCCTGTGCTGGAGCTGTTCAACATCATTCAGGCCCTGCGGCTGGAAATCGCCGACCGGGGCAAAATCATCGGCATTATCTCCAACGGCGGCGAGGATCCTATTTTTATTCCCGACCACTGTCAGGCCAAGTTTACGGTGCGTTCTTTTTCCATGAAATACAAGTGGGAACTGTATCACCGCCTGATCTCAATCTGTGAGCATTTGGCGGAACTGACCGGTACCCGCTTTGAGCATCGCTTTGATGGATACACCTACGAGGACATCCGCAACAATGAGGTCCTTGAGAACTTTTTGCAGGCTAACTTTGAAGCGCTGGGCGAACCGGTTATGCCCCGGAAGAAGGAGCTTGGCATCGGCTGTACCGATATGGGGGATGTCACCCACAAGGTGCCGGGCCTGCAATCTTATATTATGGTGGTGCCGGGTGTCAGGGGGCATACCCGGGAATTTGACGATGCCTGCGGCACCCCTGCCGGCTACCGGGCCATTGAGGTGGCCGCCAAGGCCGTTGCCATGACCGGTGTGGACCTTCTCACCAACCCGGATGCGATCTTGCGGGTGCGGGAGGCGTTCCAGGCTATGAAAGCGAAATACGAGTAGAGGTGGCCTTATGAAAGACCAGATTCTTCAGGTGAATGACCTGAAAACATACTTTTTTACGGCCAGCGGCGTTGCCAAGGCGGTGGATGGCGTGAGCTTTTCCATGAGCCGGGGCCAGATTATGGGGATTGTAGGCGAATCCGGTTCCGGTAAAAGCGTCACTGCCTCGTCCTTGATTCGGCTGCTGCCCAAAACCGGAAAAATTGTGGAGGGCGAGATCATCTTTGACGGCCGCGAGATACAAAGCCTTTCCAACCGGGAACTGCGGAAACTGCGGGGCAGCGAGATTTCCATGATTTTTCAGGACCCTATGACCTCTCTGGACCCGGTGTTTAAGGTGGGCGAGCAGATGGTGGGGCAAATTCGCACCCACCAAAACATCACCAGACAGGAAGCGTGGAATATCGGCGCAGAGATGCTGCGTCAGGTGGGCATTCCCGAGCCGGAAGCCCGGATGAATTCCTATCCCCATGAGCTTTCCGGCGGTATGTGCCAGCGGGTGATTATCGCTATGGCTATGAGCTGCCAGCCCAAGTTTATGATTGCGGACGAGCCCACCACCGCCTTGGATGTGACGGTGCAGGCCCAAATTCTCAGCCTGCTGAAAAAGCTGCGGGATGAAAAGAACATGTCCATCCTGCTCATCACCCACAATCTGGGCATTGTATGGGAAATGTGCGATGCTGTTATGGTGATGTACGGCGGTACCACCGTGGAGCATACAAAAATGGAAACCCTGTACTCCAACCCATTGCATCCCTATACATGGGGCCTGTTGGATTCTGTGCCCCGCCTGTCCGCCGAACCGGCGGACGAGCTCAAGGCTATTCCCGGCCAACCGCCGGACCTGCGGCTGACCGGCGGCTGTTGCGCCTTTTACAACCGCTGCCCCTACGTGCGGGAAATCTGCACCAAAGAAGTGCCGCCCCTTGTTGAGGTGGAGCCGGGCCATCTGGTGGCCTGTCACCGCCAGAACGGCAAGGAAGTCCTGATCCGCGGGGAGGTGAACGAAAATGCCTGAGACTAAAACACCGATCCTCCAAGTGAAAAACCTGCGAAAAGACTATAAAATCCGCTCTTCCAAGCTGGGGGGAAAGCCCCGTATCCTCCATGCTCTCAGCGGCGTGTCTCTGGATGTGTACGAAGGGGAAACCCTGGGCGTCATCGGAGAGTCCGGCTGCGGAAAAAGCACCCTGGGCAAGTGCATTGTGCAGTTGACCCGAGCCAATTCCGGCGAGGTGATTTATGGCGGTAACAATATCTGCGCCCTTTCCAATTCGGATTTAAGGCCGATCCGCAAGGAGCTTCAGATGGTGTTTCAGGACCCCTATTCCTCTTTGGACCCCCGGTTCACCACCAGAGCTGCCATCGAAGAACCCTTGCTGATTCACCGCATGGAACCCAATGCCGCCAAGCGCAGGGAGATGGTATTGTCCATCCTGCGGGAAGTGGGGTTGGATGTGCAGCACATGCACCGCTACCCCCACGAATTTTCCGGCGGGCAGCGCCAGCGCATCAGTGTGGCGCGGGCTCTGGTGCTGGAACCCAAGGTAATTGTCTGTGACGAGCCGGTGTCCGCTTTGGACGTATCGGTTCAGGCACAGGTCCTCAACCTGTTCAGTTCCTTGCAAAAACAGCGGAACCTTACCTATCTTTTTATCTCCCACGATCTGGGGGTCATCAAGCATATCAGCGATAGGGTGGCCATCATGTATCTGGGCACCGTGGTGGAACTGTGCGGGGCCCATGAGATTTATCAAAATCCGTTGCACCCCTACACAAAAGCGCTGCTGTCGGCGATTCCGCCGGACAGCCCCTTTGAAAAGGGCAAACAGCTCCCTCTTTCCGGGGAGATCCCCAGCCCCATTGGAGACCTGATTGGCTGTCCTCTGGCTGGACGCTGCCCCAACCGAATGGATCTCTGCACCCAGACACGGCCCGCACTGACTGAAGTTTTTCCCGGGCACAGGGTTGCGTGTTTTCTTTACCACAAGGAAGAGTACAAGGAGGAAACCTGATGAGCATCAAGAAAACCCTGCATCAGCAGGTGCTGGAACGGCAGGACGAGCTGGTGCGGCTGGTATCCGACCTGCTGCGCATTCCCAGCGAAAACCCCGATGGGGAGCAGCTGACCGTTATCCGGTTTGTAGAGCAGTATCTGAAGGATTCCGGCATTGCCTGTGAGCGGGTGGAGGTAAGCTCCGATTACCCCTGTGTGCTGGCCAAAATGGGAAGCGATGACGGCTTTAGCATCATCCTCAACGGCCATGTGGATGTGGTGCCGGCAGGCAAGCGCGAAGGCTGGAAGTTTGACCCCTTCTGCGGCGATGTGGTGGATGGCAAAATTCGCGGGCGGGGCGCTTCGGATATGAAAGCCGGCGTTGCGGGGCTGCTGTTTACCATGCGGCTGCTTCAGGAGTCCGGCGCAAAGCTGGGAGGCAACATCCGCCTGCACATTGTCTCGGATGAGGAGACCACCGGCATCTACGGAACCAGCTGGCTGTGTGCCAACGGCTATGCCGACGGGGGAGACGCCTGTTTGGTGGCAGAGCCCACCTCCTTTGACAACATAGAAATCGGCCAGAAAGGTATCTGCCACATGAAGCTGATGGCCCGGGGCACCCCCGCTCACGGCAGCATCGGCAATTATGTGGGAGACAACGCCATTATCAAGCTGGCGAAGGTGCTGATTCACATCGACGACCTGACGCAGGTTCCGGGGCATTTTGGCTCCCATCAGGCCATAGCGCTGGAAAACTCCCGGTATATCGCAAGACAGGCCCTTGGAGAAGCGGGACAAAACGCCATTGACCATCTCACCGCCAATGTCGGGATGATTACCGGCGGCACCAAGATCAATATGGTTCCTGATTATTGTGAGGCGATGGTAGACATGCGCCTTCCCATCGGAATCAAACACGAGGACATCCGGACCGCGGTACAGGCCATGATTGAAAAGAGCGGCGTAGAGGGCGTGGAGGCGGAACTGGAGTTCAAGGCGCAGTCCAACTACACCGATTACGATGCCGCCATTGTAAAAACACTTCATGGGCATGCGGAGGCGATTTGGGGCGCGGCGGTGCGTCCCGCCTACCAGTGGGCATCCAGTGACGCCAAGTATTACCGCGAGCTGGGCATCCCCACCATTCAGTTTGGGCCTGCCAACCTTGGGGGCATCCACGGCTACAACGAGGATGTGGATGTGGAGGATGTGGTTCATTCTGCCGAGATTTATATGCTGACCTTCTGCGATTTGCTGGGAATTGATTGAGGCGCCCGGTCGGGCGGAAAATATACTCGAACCGGCGTGGCGGAAAGAGCCTTCCTTGGCAGAGTAGAACTGCTGCGGAAGGCCCTGTGTGTACAACTAATAGAGGAAAAAATGACTCCCGTTGTTTATGAGGAGAGCAGTTACCCTTGGAGCACCCGTTGTGGTGCTCTTTTTTATGACAGAGCACCTGCGCACCCAGTACGGGGGTACTTTGCTTAGTCCCGCAGCTGTGGAATGAATATCTGCCAAAGGCAATAGACGACCTGCAATTTTTCCGGCTGCAGAGAACAAGGCCATTGGAATTTTGCGCCGCAGGGTTCGGGCGGGATTTTTTGGAGTAAATAGTGGTTTTGTAGAGAAGCATCAAAGGCAACAGGATGGAAACCCATGCATCCCTGCTGTTTCGTTTCCTCTGTCTGTGCCCCGTGCTGTTTTACTTTCATGCCAAACACCCCCTGTTGTAGTGATTCTACAACAGGGGGTGTCTTCTCTCAATGTCCGTTTCTTACGGTATAGTCCAATTATTACGTCGGGTGCTAACTCTTACATGTATTGATTCGCTGTTTACTGTGTTTTAACAGCAAAGCTTACTAAAAAGGCATTTTTTTAAATAACTGCATGAAGCCTTAACACCCTGTTCGCTATATTTTTGAACGGTGTAAGTGGCTATTATTCCATCAACAACAAATGCTAGCAAACTTGCTATTACTGTAGATGCGCCTTGTTTCAGACCCACGGACTGGAGGGCCTTATGCCTTCCGGGGAATAAATGTTTTTTCACTTTCCCGCTGAGCCCGTTGCAGAGCCTCCAGAGGTGAGAGTAGCCCAAACATGGCGTTTTTGACCTGAGCGCTGATAATTTCCTCCAGCTTTTTTTCACTAAAGTTAACATAAAGGTTGTTGTGCAGGCGCCGTTGCCCTATGGGAAAGCTTTCCAAGGCGGCCGAAAGCCAGGGGTAAAGCTCCAGTACATCTTGGTTTTTATACACGGTCCTGCAGGGAGAAAGCCCCCCCAGCATGGTAAAGACCGGAGCGATCTCGTCGCTGTACAGCCACTGCAAAAAGGTGTAGGCCTGCTCTGCCTTGGCGCTACTGTGAGTGATTCCCACCACGCCGCCCCCCAGCAGAGGCTTGTTACTGGGAACGGTAGCGTAACCGATTTTCCCCGCGATGCTGGCGTTCTGGGAGTTGACAATATCCGAGGCGTAGTTCATAAACACCACTGTCATGGCAGCAGAGCCGTTGGCAAAGCCCTCCAGCGCGCCCTTCCACCACTGGTAGATGGTTTTGTCCGAGTAGTTATAGCTTTCAATGTAGTTTTCCAGAGCCGTCACCGCCGCGGGAGTCATGAGACTCACCCGCCCGCTCTCATCAAACAGACTGCCTCCAAAGCCGAAAAGCCGGGGCAGATATTCGCTGGGGCTTACCACTGAACTGCCGATGGCGGTAGTGGTGCCGTACAAAATAGGAGAATCCGGATTGTAGGCACGGGTAAAAAAGCGGGCCACCCGGTTGTACTCCTCAAAGGTGGCGGGAACCTCCAGCTCCCTGCGGTTCATCTCGTAGTACATCCGCTTCATGGTAGGGTCATGAAAAAGGTCCTTCCGGTAAAAGAAAATTTGAGTGCTGGGGTCGTAGGGCAGGCAAAAGGGAGTCCGATAGGCGGAGGTGTAGTCCTGCCGGAACACCGGCAGCATTTTTTCGGTAAGCTTTTCCCAGGGAAAGGGCATTTCATCCAAAGGACGGTAGACATGGGGAGCCAGCTCGGAAATCCAAGCCATATCCATTCGGATCAGATCAAAGCGGGACTCCTCCGGCATGGCACGAGCCAGATCGTAAATAGCGTCCAGCGCCACCACCGTCAGATTGATATCTACCCCGGTCTTTTTGCGGAAGTGGGGCAGCAGCCGGGAAAGAGCTACCGACGACGGGGAGTTGACGGTGAGGAATTCCAGCGGGCCATCGGGCAACTGGATGTGGGGAATAGAGGTGGAAAATCCCTCGCAGGGGAGGATCAGCTCCAGCTGATCCTCCTCCCCAAACAGGCGGCGGATAATGCTGCGCCCCAGATTCCGATAGTCCAGCCCGTAGCAAAGACTGCCGCTTTGGCCAATAGCCCGATGGGAGGTCACCCACACAATCTCAGGACAAAAATCCTTGCAGCAGAAAGAGGCTGCCCGCTTAACCGCCTGACTGCGGAAGCTGTCGGTGCAGACGATGCAATCCAGATCAAAGCCCCCCTCAAATAGGGAAAAGGCCTGCACCGGAACCAATTGGTCGGTGCTTTCTACATGGTGCACCTGCCCGGAAAAATCCGTTAAAAACCCAGTGCAAAAATCCCGGATGTGAGTAGCCTTTTGGATGCCGGTAAAGAGTCCCACCTTCTGATATCGTCCCAGTGCCCCGGCGATTTCCCGCCCGGCCTGCTCCCACCGAAAGCCCGCCAACAGGGTGTTCCGGTGGGCGGAAAGATGGTTGTCCACCAACACCATGGGTATCTGTTTTGCCGCCATCTGAAGATGGCGGTTCCCCGGCTCCAATCCAATCACCGCCACAATGGCGGCAGTGCGGGAGCCGATGGCAAGGTCGATGGCTTCTTCCTCCTCCGCCTGCAGAGCATTGGTGCTGTAAATCTGCACCGTCAGCCCATAGGTTTTGGCCTCCTGCTGCAGGGATTCGTACAGGTCGGCATACTGGGAAAAGTGGGTGCCGGGAATAATCAGGGATAGGGTGTTTCCGGTGCCTTTGCGCAACAGCTGAGCCTTTGCGTTAATCCGGTATCCCAGACGGGCGGCAGCGCTTTCCACCAGATGGATTTTTTCTACACTGACATTGCCCCGCCCATTGAGCACGTTGGAAACCGTCCCGTGGGATACCCCTGCCTCCCGGGCAATGTCTTTAATGGTAGGTGCTCTCACCGCTCCCCCTCCTTTCCCGCCGAATTGTTTCTATTCCTAGTTTACATGGATTTGGATGATTTGACAATAGATTAGCTAAAACAATTTATTTTGTATTAATAAACAACTAAACCATAGCGTCACATAGCAATATTAACAAAATAACTCGATATTTTGTAAAAACTATTGACACGTTCAAATAACGTCTTTATACTGAAGATAGCAAACTCAGGAATACCAAGATTACCCAACACACTGAAAGGAGAACACGATACCTATGCGTACAATTAAAGTTCTGTCCATCCTGATGACCTTCGTGCTGGTGCTTGGCCTGACCGCGTGCGGAGGTGGCGCTGCCAGCCCGGCCGAAACTCCCCCTCCGGCATCTTCCACCAGCCAACCGGCTCCCGCCCCCGCAGAATCTGCACCGGCCCAACCCGAGGCCACGGGCAGCAAACAGTTGGTGGTGTACGCCGCCCTCAACGAAGATGATATTCTGGCGATTCAGAAGGAGTACAAAAAGTTGACCGGCATTGAGATTGAGTACATCCGCCTGGGCGGCGGAGATCTTGCGGCCAGAGTGCAGGCCGAAATGGCCAATCCCAAAGCCGACGTGATGGTAGGCGGTTCGGTGGACCTGTACGATCCTCTGGGGGCGGTAGGCGCCTTTGAAAAGTACCCCTCCCCCAAGACCGCCGACATCGACCCCATGTTTGTGGACCCCAACGGCTACTGGAACGGCTGGTATATGGGGGTTTTGGGCATCGTCATCAACACCGGCCGCTTCGATGCCGAGCTGGCCCCCAAGGGCCTGGAACGGCCCAAAACCTGGGACGATCTGCTGGATGAGCGCTACAAGGACGTCTTTGTCACCTCCAACCCGGCGACGGCGGGAGGTGGCTACATTTTCTGCGCCAACCAAATTTTCCGTCTGGGCGAGGACGGCGGAAAAGAGTATCTGAAGAAGCTGGATCAGGTGGTTCACCACTACTATAAGGGCGCGGGGGACTGCATCAGCCCTGTGGCTACCGGCGAATTTATCGTGGGGATGTCCTGGGTTCACGACATCTTTAAGACCCAGAAGCAGGGTTACCCCATGGAGATCGTCATTCCTGAAAAGACTGCCTTTGAAATTGGCGGTGCGGCTCTGGTCAAGGGCGGCCCCAATCCGGAAAATGGCAAGGCCTTTATTGACTGGCTGCTAACCAAAGAGGCTGGGGAGCTAAACCGGGATATTGCAAACCGCTACTCGGTACGGGAGGATGTGCCTGCTCCCGAGGGGCTGCCTACCATTGACGAGGTGGATCTGGTAGATTACAATCGGGCCAAAGCCGGAGAGATGAAGCCCTCTGTCGTTGAGTGGTTCGAAAATGAAATCACCGCCAACCGCGGCTAACGGCGACATTAACACCGGGAAACTCCCCACCCCCGTGGCGGGGAGTTTCCCCTATACAAGGAGAGGTGAGCGTATGGCGGCGGGTACAACTCTACACGAATCGGTTAAGGAAATGAAGCGGCTGAAAAACGAGCCTCTGCTTCTTGGGGTCATTGTGCTGATCATTTTGCTGGTGGGTTACTTTACCGTCTGGCCCGTCATCAAGGTGATCACCGTGCCGCAAGTATCGGATTACGCCCAGCTGTTTGTCAAGCGCCGCTGGATCAACGCTCTGAAAAACAGTCTGTTTATGACCCTTGTTTCCACCCTGTCCTGTACGGTGGAAACAAGGGTCATAAACAGACTGTTTTCCCGTCTGGATGTGCCCTGCAAGGGTCTTTTCCGCTTTGTGGCCCTGCTTCCCATTGTATCACCCCCCTTTATTGTGGCCCTGAGCTACATTCTGCTGTTTGGGATTCAGGGGATTATTACCAAAGGACTGCTGGGACTCCACGTGGATATTTACGGCAAGCTGGGGCTTTGGATCGTTCAAACCGTTACCTTTTTCCCCTATGCCTATTCGGTGATTTTGGGGGTGCTGCAAAAAATATCCCCTAATCTGGAATACGCCGCCTACAACATGGGCGCTACCCGCTGGCAGGTGTTCCGGGATGTGTTCTGGCCCCTGTGCCGGCCGGGAGTGGCGGGGGGAGCCCTGATCGCGGCGGTCAACGTGCTCTGCGATTTTGGCAACCCTATGATGATTGGCGGGGACATGGCCCTGCTGCCCACCGAGGCCTACATGCAAATTTCCGGCTGGTACGACATGAACACCGCTGCGGTGTTGGCCTCCGCCCTACTGGTACCGGCTTTGGCCATCTTTATTATCAATCGGTTTTGGGTAGGCAAGCGCTCCTATGTGACCATCACCGGCAAGGAAATCTCCCTGGTTCCCCTAAGGACCCCGGCCTGGGTCAAGTGGGGACTCTTTTCCCTGACCATGGCGGTTTCTCTCTTTGTGCTGCTGGTCTACGGCTCTCTTGCCCTGGGCGCCTTTACCAAAACCTGGGGGTATGACTGGACCCTGACTTTAAACAATATGGCCTATGTCTTCCAGAAGGGCGAGCAAATTTGGAACAGCATCAAGTTTGGCTTTATGGCCTCTTTGGGAGCATCCCTGCTGGCCATGGTGCTGGCCTACATTGTCCAGAAAAAGCAGGTAGGGGTCAATAATCTACTGGACTTTCTGGCCATTCTGCCCGGTGCGATTCCGGGAATTTTTCTTGGCATTGGCTTTGTCATGGCCTTTAACCAACCGCCTTTGGAGCTAACCGGAACCGCCACCATTATGGTGCTGGCCCTGCTGTTTTGGAATATTCCCACCTGCTACAGCGCCTGTACCGCCGGGTTACAGCAGATCAGCGCCTCGGTGGAGGACGCTGCTCTCAATCTGGGGGCCAGCAGCTTTATAAGCTTTCGGGATGTGATTTTGCCTTTGCTTAAGGGGCCTTTTATCTCTGGCTTTGTGCTGAGCTTTCTGCGGTCGGTCACCTGCCTGAGCGTGGTAATCTTTCTATACGCGCCCCGTACCATTGTGGGTACCATTTCCATTATGGGTCTGGTGGAAACCGGGCAGTGGGGCAGCGCCGCCGCCTTTACGATCACCCTGATTGCCATCGCCTTTACAGTGCTCAAGGTCTCGCAGGCTGTGCTCCGGCGGCAGGGTATCCAGCTGGAGTTGTAGGAGGAAAGGGATATGGAAAATTTTATTGAGTTTCGAAATGTCACCAAACGCTTTGATGATTTTGTGGCGCTGGACAACATCTCTCTGTGCATTCCCAAGGGGAGCTTTGTCACTTTGCTGGGGCCGTCGGGCTGCGGAAAAACCACCCTGATGCGCCAGCTGGCCGGTTTTTCGGAGCCGGAAGAGGGGGATGTGTTTATTGACGGGAAAAGGATGAATGGCCTGCCGCCTTTTAAAAGGAACACTCCACTGGTGTTTCAAGAATACGCCCTCTTCCCTCACATGACAGTGTACGAGAACATCTCCTACGGTCTCAAGCTGCGAAAAACCCCCAAGGCGAAACAGGACCGCCGGGTGGCCGAGATGTTGGAGATGTTTAACCTCACCGGTCTGGAAAAGCGCTTTCCCAAGCAGCTTTCCGGGGGTCAACAGCAGCGGGTGGCTTTTGCCCGGGCCCTGATCATGGGGCAGGAAATTCTGCTGTTGGACGAACCTCTTTCCAATCTGGACGCCAAGCTGCGGGTGGAGGTGCGCACCGAGCTGCGGCAAATTCAGCAGCGGCTCCACATCACCGCCATATATGTCACCCACGATCAGGACGAGGCTCTTTCCATGTCGGATATCATTGCTGTCATGCGCAAGGGGCGAATCGAGCAACTGGGAACCCCTTGGGATATTTACTTCCGCCCGGTTAACCGCTTTGTAGCCGATTTTGTGGGAACCGTCAACTTCCTACCCGGTGTGGTGCAATCTTACAACGGAAAGACGATGACGGTTCGGTACCCCAATCAGCTCCTTACCTTTGATACAAAGGTGGATCTTAAAGAAGGAGACCGCTGCATTGTTATGGTCCGGCCCGAATGCATGACCGTTTGCGAGGAGGGTTCCGGAGAGGGGCAGCTAACAGGCGAAATTGAAAACTACAGCTTTTTGGGGCGCTACATTCGCTATTTTGTGAGGTGCAACAACCACACTCTCATTGTGGACGACTCCAACCCCGGTTTAACCGGAGCCATTTCCGGCAAGGTGCGCATTAATCTGGATCTGCCGAAACTCCACGTGTTAAAGGATGAGGGAAATGCTCCTGATTGATTTTGTCAACGTGGGATATGGGGACTGCATTTTAATCCGGGAGTTGGAGGAGAAGCGCACAATCTTTACCATGCTGGTGGATTGCGGCGATGTTCATATCCCTGTACCAAAAGGTTCCGCCCGCATCAGTGCCGCAGGCTTTTTACAAATGGAGAAGGTGGAGCATCTTGATCTGGTGGTGATCACCCACCTCCATCTAGATCATGTAGGGGGATTGGCCCAAGTGATGGAGCATTGTACCATCGGCCAAGTGTGGTGTAACCACCTCCCGCCCGAGAGCTTTTGGGGCAAGCAGCTTATGGGCCAGTGCCCCCTTTCACCTGGGGCGGAAAATCTCTGCACCGCATACAACATCTTCAGTAAGAGCCTGAAGCAACTAAAGGCCAAAGGTACCATCATCCGCCGGGTCCATCAAACCCAAGGTAAGAATCTCCTTGGGTCGGGAAATCTGCAGGTAAGCGTATTTTCCGGAGACAACGCCCTGTGTGCCAAACAGGATGCCATCTGGCAAAGCGCCATCCAGCCCGAGATGGAAAGCAGATCCCTTGCCGATCTGGACAGCTGGATTAACGATACCAGTATCCGCATACGGCTTTCTTGGAAGGGCTGGGAAATTGAACTGCCCGGTGATTTGGGAACGACTCACTGGCAGAGAACCGAGCCGGGGCCTTGCGATATTCTCAAGCTGCCCCATCACGGTCACCGGCAGTGTCTTACTCCTCACCTGCTAAAACAGTTCTCGCCTATCAGTACGGTCATCAGCGTTTCCAATGATAGAACCGACAACTGTCCCAGCCACGAGATACTTGCATTGCTGCAAGGCCAAGGTTGCGAGGTGCTCTTTACCGATGCGTTTCTGTGGAAAGACAATGAGTTACACCATCCTTGCGTGCGCTTTCTATTGAAGGGCAAGCCGAGAGCTGGGGATCGACTATGTAGCGCCGCTGTTTCTCAGACGCAGTCCGGTCAACCAACCAAGCAAGACGTTTTGATGAATGCGGACTTAGCCCATCCTGCGCAACCGTGCTTATACTATACAAAAAATGCTTGAATTATTTGCAAATGGTTCAAAGCATAAAGATTTCAGTCGAGAATGACAAGCCTTCGCATTACAATCTATATAAGCATTTAGCGAGCAAAAGGCTTTAGGACATTGGCTTGCCAACCACGGTCGAAAGGAGATTACTATGTTTGCTACGATACACAGGGCTTCCAACCTGGAACAGAAATTTGCCGATCTCAGTCATGTGGCTGGCAATGCAAAGGCTTTTAAGCTGACCAATATTGACCGTGCACCCGGCTCCGGGCAATCTGCCGACCTTATTTCCCACCATCAGGGGATGTGCAAGCTGGATGGAAACGGTGAGTTTATTGTTTCTGGAAGTGTGTTTAACCAAAGCAGCACTAGTTCCGATCGCCCCTATTTCTATGTTATAAAAAACAATCAAGGCTCCAAGGCGGTGCAAGGCTTGGATTACTACCTTTAGGCACAGCAACTGTGTTCCCCGGAGAGCTTTATGCTTTTCGGGGAACATAGTGTTTTGTCATTTTCTCGATGATCCCACAGCAGGACCTGCGACGCCGCCCCCCAGCAGAAACTTGTTGCCGGGAACGATAACGTAATCATTTTGTCTGCAATGTTGGCATTTGGGGAATTGATAATTTCCGAGGCGTAGTTCATACATATCACTGTCATGGTGGCCGGGCCATTGGAAAAACCCTCTAGGGTTCCCTTGTCATGGTGGCCGAGCCATTGGAAAAACCCCCTAGTAGTCTGACCATTCAGGGATCACGCAAAAACGGGATAGAGTTTTTTGAG
>ENA-UOOR01003584-UOOR01003584.1-fermentation-metagenome-genome-assembly--contig:-NODE-3584-length-13489-cov-49.452211_pt1 | contig 13489 bp, 11 predicted proteins | sample MGYA00245780_ERZ724029 | MGnify/ENA primary metagenome ERZ724029 (study PRJEB28704, sample SAMN03018315) | fermentation metagenome | biome: anthropogenic terrestrial biome; feature: soil... | reverse complement strand
ACAAATGTTAGTTTTTTATGCTTAACTTTTTGTCCCAGCAAAGTTAGTAACTCCAGTATTTAGTTTTTTTTATTTTCCAAAATTAATTTATATGTTATAAAACATAAATTCAGCGATAATTTATTTTAAAAAATGATAAAATTTAAATATATGCTTTATTTTACATGAATTCATAGTATATAATCATCGGATTTGATTCTAAATTAATTTCTGACAAATCAAAGTTATAATTAACTCCTTCATTTAAACCACATTGATTTATATCATTTATAAAATCAGAAGTTCTCTGAATTACAAAGTAAACTCCTTTGGATGTATCAAATAAATAATCAATGTTTGTTTTATTTTTTTTAAAATCAAAGAATTTAAAGAGTACGTCATCGTTGAAAAAATTATAGACTGTCGTTTTATTCTCCTTTTTATCATAATACAATAGTTGAAAAAGATTTTTAAACAAACATTGTATCAAAATAAATTCATCTGTCTCTATTAGATATTCAAAGGAATGAAATTTATTTGACTGAATTAAATTATCAAAAGTACTGGCGGAATTATAATTTCTTCGATCTTTACTATTATTGTTTAATAAATCTTCTTTAACAGTTAGATATTCACTTTTCAAAACTATATGTGGAGAAACTTGATCGCGGGACAAAGATAATATTGTGTCCATATATGCTTGTAAATATAAAGGATCCTTCTCTCTTGAAAAAAACACACCTTTTCCTGTGAAAACCATTTCATTATATCCTTTATTATAATCATCTACATTCAATAATAATTTATTTGTTTTACCAGTATTTATATCGATCGTCCTTAACATAAATTTCGTGATTCCCTTTTTATTATTCGTATAATAATTATCAATATATAATTGACCATCCACATATTGGATATTAAAACTAACAAGGCCATCTTTCCTAATATTTATTTTATCTAAAAACATGCCATCGCTTAGTCTGTAAATATTTACAACTTGTCGATTATCATCAAGAGCATAAATATTGCCATTATCACGATCGATTGTGAAGTCAGATATACGACTATATTCACCGGGGCCTTCTCCAAGATTGCCAATTCTCCGCAAAAAATGCCCATCCATATCAAAAACAAAAATTGATTTTGCAATAAAACTATCTAAAATTATAAGTTTATTATCAAATTCTTCTAATTTGCTAATTTTCCCAATTAATGAACTATCTGTTATTTCAAGTAAAATTGGTTTAGCAGATCGAAAAAGAGAAGACATTATAAGCCCTTCATTTTTTTCTGATTCATCATCTAATAAAAAAGTCAAATAATCACCATTATTATTGGAAAAGTTCTCAGTGATATCTTCATTTGTCGTCTTATTATTACAAGATAAAAATGAGGTAATAATTAATAAAGCATAAACTTTGAGAAGCACACAACATATTTTTTTATTCATGTTGAATCATTTTAAATAAGTTATTAGTATGATATGATTATCTGTTTCCTCTTTAATTTTATTAGTTGCCGAATTTATCTTATTCTCAAACTCTTTATTCTTAAACGAAGTTTGATCAATCCAATCTTTCATTACACTCAAAACAAATGAAGGTTCAAAATAGGTTATTATTTTATTATCTTGAATATACGAAGTTGATAACCCAAAACTAAAATTACCCCAAGATGGGATTGTTAAACTCTCCGTGAAATAATCTATTTTTTTTGTTTTTTTATTGAAAAAAATATATTTATTATCAGATGTATAGAGTATAATGTAACGAGAACTTTCACCAATATTATTTATCCCTGTTGCTTTATTTTCCATTATCGACATTTCTAATGCATTTCTTCCATCTCCCGTCAAAATTTCTTTAGATAATTGCGTATTTTCAAAATTGATCTCATAAAGTGGTTTAACATTTTTGGCACGATTAGAAAATTCAAAAATTGTATCTATAGAACTATATAGCATTAATGCATGATTATCATATAGAGAATAATAATTATCAAGTGACCATCCTCTTGATACATCTGATATAGGTTTAAATGGCATAAGTTTTTCTGTTTTATTGTCTTTTAGCGAAAACAAATGGTAATATCCGTTTTCAGATTGACTCCAATCATTCTGAATATAAAACTCATTTTCATCAAAAGTGAAGTATGTGATACCCCAAGCACCTTTTAAAGAGATTTCTTTGACAAAGTTGCCCTTAAAATCATAAAGCATAATTTTCCCTATTACAGGTGTAAACATACCTACATAATTTTCACTTATCACGCAATCATTTATTATTGGCGGATATTCTTTGGGACCGTTTCCCATCGCATATATTCTTGAATAAAATGATCCATCCATATTAAATAATAAAACCTGTTTAACAAGAGCATCATAAATGATGATTTTATTATCCCTTAAAACAATCTTAGTTATTTCTCCTATCAAACAAGAATCGTTAGTTTCAAGGTTTATAAACTCAAATTTCGATATATCAAATATTGAAGAGGCATCAATAGTTTTCTTAAGATCCTTGTAATCAATATTGATTTGTGCAATATTTTTATCACTATTTTCGCCTGGTTTATTCGTACAATTTATAAAAAGCCCAAAAAGCAATATAATGCTCAATATAAATTCCTTTTTCATTTATTTTAATTTTAATTTCACAATTATTGGATTATTGAAAGTTTCTGTTTTATCTTTTAATAGTTTTAAATTAGAAGAAACATCTTTATTATTTAATAAATCAAGAAATATATTTGGTTCAACATATCCTATTAATTCATCACCGGTAGAATATAAGAACTCTGCCCCTAATGGGATATTATTAAAATCATCAAAATAAAACATTCCAATATTGTTTATTTTATTCTTATTTTTTTGAATATAACTATACATTTCTATATTCTTTAGATTATAACTCAAAAATAAATAACCATTAGATTCTATAATTGAATTTAACATGGTATAATCATTATTTTTAATCTTTTCCATAATTAATAAGTTGGATTCTGCTTTTTGACTAAAATTGAAAGTTTCATTATTTGTAGTAAAAAAGAATTTATATTTTGGTTTTAGTATATCATCGTGAAAAGAATAAATTTCCTGATTTAAATATTCAATTAAATGTAAAGTATCATCTAATGAATAAAAGGAATTCATTCTGGATGGAATTTTCAAATAGTTGTCATTATAAATATAAGGCAAGTAGTTCTCTTCAATTTTATTGTTATTCACTTTGACTAATCTATATTGATTAGGAAAATCATTAAAAATACTTTCATTAGGTAATCGCCCGGTATAAAAATTGATTGATGAATCTTTATTTAAATAAAAATCTGATGCAATAATGCGTGATTCTATCTTATCAATAAATTTTCCGTTATTATATTTAAAAATACCTTGCGATGAACTATATATCAACACATTATCATTAGAATCAACAATAAAATTCTCTATTGAAATATATTCTCCGGGACCAGAGCCTCTACTATCTATTTTATACAAAAAATTGCCATTTTGTAAGTCAAAACAAAATATGACCTCTGATACTTTATCCAAAATAAATATTTTGTTTTCTTTAACAATAATTTTATCAATATCACCTATTAAAAAATCATCCTTTGTTTCTAATGGAATATAAGTAATTGAATCTGAGAACAGAGAAATAAAATTGTTGTCCTTCTCTATTTTCTTTGGATTGATTTGAATTTTTGTAAATTCAGAAGTTCTAACAATTTTATTTTGTTTTGTATCATTTTTCTTGCAGGAAAAAAGCCCAATAACAATTACCAATATCAATACTTTAATCACCTTTTTCATTTTAATGTTTTTTCTAAAATCAGCATATCGATTTTCTTATATTATAAATTTGTATTTAATCCGTAAAAAAATAAAACAGGATTGTCTTCTTCTTCCAAATTATTATACAGAGAATCTTGAAAGTTTTTTTCCATTTCAACTATATTCATTTCCGGATTCTTTTCTTTTATTAATGGCAAATCTTCATATAGATATTTCTTATAATCAAGAATTCGAATGGGTACAGTCGCCTCAACAATAGTATTCTTTTCATATCTTGCAATTGGTTTGCTGAAAAATTGATACAAAGTATTAATTTTATCTATACATAAATATGTGTTTTTTGTATTGTGAGAATAAATAATTTTAAGTCCTGCATTTGCAAGTTCCAAGTAAGTTAGATCTTCCAATTCTATGAATCTTCCATCAAAATAATAATATTTATTTAAATAATCTCTTATAAAAGATTCAGTTGTAACATCCTCTATTTGTGAAGGATGAGGCATTTTATCCCTAATAACATCAATATGATATTTTGCAACGGCACCATTATCAGTTATAAGAAATAGTGTATCACTATAATCAGGATAAAAATATAATTCATCATCATACTTCCAGAATTCTTTCTGCTGAAAGAGATTGAAACTTTCACTTTTGAATTCATTACAAGCACTATAAATGATTTTGTTTTTATCATCAGTTACAACTAAAACGTTATTTTCCGGATTTTCGAAATCTGGAGTTTCGAGATCGGCAACGTAATACACTTTGTTGCCTGACTCAAGAATTTCACAATTATAGGCAGGAAAAGAATAATTATCTTCTGAAATAAATTCTCCTGAATAAGAATAATGAATTTGTTTTCGTTGAGGTATATCAATTACAACTATTTCTTTCTTATCTTTAAGAAGAAATACATTAAACATTAAACTATATTCACCCGGTCCATTTCCAAAGCTGGATATCTTGGTACGATAAGTACCATCCATATTAAATATAAAAACACTCTTGGTTTTATTTGCATCTACTACAAATATTAAATCATCATCAAAGAATATATTAGAAACTTCACCAATCAGATTATCATTTTTTGTTTCTAATTTTACAAACCACACTTTCCCGGAAAACAAACTATCTAAAGGGTATATTATACCTTCTTTTGGATCAATCTTAATCTCTTCAATAACGCTGGTATCCGTTGAATTTGGATTATTCGGTTTACAACAGCTAAGAATTATTACTGTTATAATTAAAAATGACATGTACTTTTTCATTTGACAGATTTTTAATAATTATTTTTCTACTTGAATAAACATTTTATTTAGATTCAAGGTGATCTTACTGAACTTATTTATAAAGTCAAATCCTAAAGAACCATCAGCATTCGGCTCTTCTATGAAAATATTATCTGTATATATAGAGATATCTTTAATGGAGCAAGATGTGTTTCCAATAAAAAATTCAATTGACGGCAAATGATAAACAATATTTGCCTGACCTTCCGCTATACCAAATGAATAATTAGTTTGTTTCTCTAACTTATTATCTATTTCATCTTTATTTTTTGAAAAATAGGTTTTGAACATATGACTATTACTATTCCCCGTATCCAAATGAAATTTAATAAGTTGTTCATTGTCAAAAGCTTTTATTATAATATAATCTCCATCGTCGAGTATGACATTTCTTCCATAGTGAGGAAGTTCACTTTCATTTTGAGGTATGATGATTGTTTTATTATTTGGAAATAATTGAATTTCCCCTAATCTTTTGATAAAGTCTATCCCTAATACACCATGTATAGAATTACTCATCTCGTCATTTGCTAAACCGTCGAAACTCGCTAAAAAATCATTAGTGGTTACCACTAATGAATTGCAAAGGGTTACTTCCCCTATTGAAATACTATCTAGTATAGCTAATTTCCCTTTAACTAAACCATTACCGATTATAGATACAGAATCTTCCAGATATTGTAAATTTAATTTTTTAGCAAGATTGTCTAAAATGCAGGTTTTTTCAAATCCTGTGTCCAATATAAAAATATATTCATTTCCTTGTATAGAAATTTTTACAATACCTAATTGTGTATTAGTAGTTTCATTAATTCCATCGTTTTCTTTGAGAACAAAATCTATATCCATAACTCCAAATGGAACTTTAATATCTTTATTTGGTTTTACAATAGTCGGTGGTGCTTCATGACGCAATAAATTGTAATAGTTATATGATTTTACAAAACCTTTCAATTCTTCTTGAGGTAAACTTTGACCAACTTGATCTATAAAGTTTTTTAATTCGTCAGCTGCTAAATCATATTTTCCGACATCACCTAATAAAGCTGTTTTGTATATTAATAATTTCACTGCGTTTTGAAATCCAAGAACTTGTTGATATTTATACAACAGCGTGTCGATTCCGGAAATTGCGGCTTTCGTATTATTAAATCTTATATTAAGCATGGATTCGGTAAGCCATTTTAGTTCGGGTGCTTTTATGCTGTCTTTTATTTGAGGATATTCTTTATCTAAAACGAACCAATTATTTTGCTGCAATAGTTGCTGTACCATGGCATCGTGTTTTTGTGCATTTAAATGTACAATAACAAATATACCAATAGAAAATAAAAGGACCTTTTTTGTTATCTCATTTTTCATTACTAAACAAATTTGTGAGTTATTTTAATAAAGTGAATTGATTGATTTATTCTATTGTTCATAATATATCAGTATAGGATTAGACTGATATGATATTTCTTTTTCTTTCATTTTTTTAGGCGATTCAGATTTAACAGTATATTGGAAAGAATATCAATGAAATAAGGAATAGCTTCTGGTTCTACCACAGTATAAAATCCCTTCTTAACTGAATATTTTTTTTTAAACATGGCAATCTAAAAGTATCAAATATTAAATCATCATCAAAGAATATATTAGAAACTTCACCAATCAGATTATCATTTTTTGTTTCTAATTTTACAAACCACACTTTCCCGGAAAACAAACTATCTAAAGGGTATATTATACCTTCTTTTGGATCAATCTTAATCTCTTCAATAACGCTGGTATCCGTTGAATTTGGATTATTCGGTTTACAACAGCTAAGAATTATTACTGTTATAATCAAAAATGACATGTACTTTTTCATTTGACAGATTTTCAATAATTATTTTTCTACTTGAACAAACATTTTATTAAGATTCAAGGTGATCTTACTGAACTTATTTATAAAGTCAAATCCTAAAGAACCGTCAGCATTAATATCTTCAGTGAAAACATTATCAATAAATACAGAAATATTATTAAGATAGCAATTTGTATCTCCTATTACAAACTCAAGTGAAGGTAACAGATAAGAAGTATTCTGCTTTAAAGATCCCACTCCAAGTGAATTAAAAAGTTGTTTCTCAAGTTTATTTTCAATGTCTTTTTTATTTTTTAAATAATAGGACTTAAACATACAACTATTACTATTTCCTGAATCTATATGAAATGTAATAAGTTCTTCTTTATCATTAAAGGTTTTCAATATTATGTAGTTTCTATTGTCGAGCATGATATTCTTTCCTGTATATGGTAATTCACTATCCTTACTCGGAATAACAATTTTTCTATTTTGTGGATATATTTCTATCTCACCTATTCTTTTGATAAAATCTATTCCCAAAATACCCTGTACGACATCGTTTAACTCTTCATTTACAAATAAACCGGAATACGTTAAAAAATTGTCAGCAGTAGCTACGAGCGAGTTGTAAAAAGTTACTTCTCCTAGAGAAACACTATCTAAAATTGCTAATTTTCCATTGGTTATGCCGGTACCTAATATAAGTACAGAATCTTTTACATAATGTAGGTCTATTTTTTTTGAGAAATTGTCAAAAATGCAAGTTTTTTCGCAACCTGTATCTAAAAGAAATAAACCTTCTTTTCCTTGGATTAAGAGTTTTACTATACCTAATTGGGTGGTTGTTTCTTTAAGAGTATCTCGATTTTGAATAATGAAATTAATATCCATTATGCCATAGGGAATTTCGACATCTTTATCTGGTCTTATTATTGTTGGACGGGCCTCATTACGTAAAAAATTATAGAGATTGTAGGGTTCTTCGAACTCTTTTAATTCTTCTTGAGATAAATGTGGAGTAAGCTGCTCTAATAAATCCTGTAATTCATCAGCGGCTAAACCATACTCTCCCTTTTCTACTAATAAACTTATTTTATACCTAAATAGCTCCAAACTATTTGATAATCCAATATCTTGTTGGTATTTATATAAAAGTGTATCAATAGATGAAATTGCGGCATTACTTTCATTGAACTTTAGATTGAGTATTGATTCGGTAAGCCATTTTAGTTCGGGTGCTTTTATGCTGTCTTTTATTTGAGGATATTCTTTATCTAAAACGAACCAATTATTTTGCTGCAATAATTGCTGTACCATGGCATCGTGTTTTTGCGCATTTAAATGTACAAAAACAAATATGCCAATAGAAAATAAAAGAACCTTTTTTATTATCTCATTTTTCATTATTCAACATCATAAGCAAATAGTACAGGATTATCATCAAAATTTAGCTCGTTTATTATCGTCAGAAGATTTTTAGTCTCATCATTTATTTCAATCTTTTCTTTCATGTTTAATAAGTCTTGAGCTAATGCTGTACCTATAAAATATTTCCCATCAGAAGCTATTATTTCGAAAAACGGTACCTTTGGCATACTATTTTCTTCTGAATATAAATAATAGTTGCCTTCTAAATTGTTTTTATTCGCGACATAATAGCCTAATATAATTCCTTCACTTTTATAATTTAATAATATGTTCTTGGGGGTTTCAAAAATTGATATAAATCCAGTAAAAAAACCTTTTCGACCATATTCAAAGGCAAGTTTTGTGTAAGATTTTTGGATATTCGTTTTGAACTCTTCTTTAGGCGCCAAGGGTGTAGGAGTCTCTATCAAATATTTCGCGCGAACATCTTCATTATTAAAATTATAAATTGTATCAGATAAAGGCATTATAAAATCCAAGCCCTTTTCTGTAACAGAAATAGGGTGTTTCGAAAATGGATACATATACCCTTCAGTTTCAATTGGATCGTAATCAAAGACGACTGATTTATTTGAAATATTTTTCTTATTTATAAAACTATAGGCTTTAGTTTTTTCAAATGATATTAAATAATTTATCAGGATATTTCCTTCTTTATCTGATGTGGCATAATTGGCAGACTTTATATTGTTTAAAGGTATGGATTCAGATGATATGTATTGACCTTTTAAATCATAAGATATCAAAGAACTTTTAATTTCATCTAAAATAGTTATATATTTATTTTTCTTGTCAACATAAAATGAACTTATACTTGAGTATTCACTAGGCCCCTCTCCATAACCTCCAATTTTAGATACGAATTTTCCATTTCCATTAAATAAAAACAAATTTAGAGATGAATCTTGAATAAGAATTAACGAGTCTATGAACTCTATTCTCTTTATATCTCCCAATAAAGAATTCATATTTGTTTCAAGAGGTACGATTTTCACGTTTCTATATTTAAACTCTATATTTTTATTGTACTTAAGTTTTACGATATCTTGAGTATCATTTTTTGTACCCGAACAACTTGATACTATTATAATTATTAACACGATTAGTATATAATTAATTTTCTTCATATTTATTTGTTATTTTATAGAATACATTATCAAAAATGGATTACCATCTTCTCTAATTGTATCAAATTTCTTTCTTAAATTTTCAATTTGAGTGGGATATTTTTCTTCAAAGTTGTAATTTTCGCCTTTTCCTTTCCACATTGTATAAATCTGTGATGCATCGTTAAATGTATAGATTGTTTTTTCATCAAAGCCAATAACATGTCCAAATCCAAAGAAATATTTTTCGGTATAAGCATCCAATGTAACAATATTTGCTTCATTTTTTTCTTTATCATACACACCCATTAAACTTTGTCCTTGATAAATAAAATACACAATTAGATGTTTTTCAGTTTCCTGAAAATTATAAAAACCGGAAATATAATTATGATTCAACATAAATAACTCTTTTTCACTAAGTTTATCAACATCAATATCTTTTGGCCATTCTAAATCACCTACATCAAAAGTATATTTTGTTTTTACTTCCTTTTCTGATATTGAATAAACATAAAATTCATTAGGTGAGATATAATAGTACATATCTTTATATTTAGAAAAAGGAACAAATCTTGAGTACATTGTCGACTCCAACATTTTATCTATTTCTAAAAAATGATTTGTAATTTCTAAATTACTATTCAATAACCACAGATTATAAGGCTGATTAAAATCTTCACTATAATTACCCATATAAGCCAAATACGATTTATTCATTTTTTCCATGGAGGTAAATGATTTTGGCGTTTTTTCAATCTTTAGCAATTTATCTCCACTTAAATTATATATGAACAATTTTTTATCGATTCTACTAACAATATTCAAGGTAGAGTTTATGGGATCAATAAACATATCCGTCAATTGTATATATTCTTCAGGTCCTTGACCATAATTAGAAATAGATCGTAAAAAATCACCTTTTGTACTAAACAAATAAATGCTTTTATTTTTGGTTTTATCCATGAGATAGATAATATTATCATATTTGATTACTTTATCTATTTCTCCAATTATTACTTCATCACAATCTAAATTTATTATATCCACGTCTTTTATCAAATCTATATCGTGAATACTTTTCTGTTCCTTTTTAAAATCCAATTTAATAGTAGAGGGTGCTTCAGAAGAATTCTTTTGCGTTTTTTGGTTACAACCATACAACAGAAAACTAATCACTAAAATCAAATAAAAAATAATATTTCTCATAATTCTTGGTATAAAATATTGATTTAAAATATATTATCATCTCAGTTAAAACTCTTGACAAACATAGCGTTTTTTATTTATTTTTCAAAACTATTTTTTATGTTTTATAACATAATTCTATTTAATTATTACTCGATATATGAGGTAATTAATATTAGAAATATTTGTTAATCTTATTTTTAATCAATTGTTAAAAGTCCTTCAACCTAAATACAGCAATAGTATTGTTGTTATTGGGGTCAAAATTTTTCAATATTTTATTATAACGAATTTTCCTTGGATCGTCATCTTTTAACTCTGATATGTTTTCTTGTTCTTCTTTAAATTTGATGTGTTCTATAAATCCATTGTCAAGGGTCATGTAAAAGTTATTGTCATAACTGCCACTTATAACTTTAACAGGAAAAACATTTAATGGATATAGATTTTGACTTGAAGATGAAAATGTTATACTTTTTTGAGTATCAAATGAGTAAAATGAATGAAAAATCATCGTGTTTTTTAAGAAATTTATATAAAGGTATTTGTCTGTAACATGATAATCCTGTATCCCAAATAAAATATATTTTGAATCATATAACATATTTAACTTATCAATAGCCTTTTCCCCATCTTCTAGTAATTCTTTAAAATTGCTGTCAGGAAATTTATACTCTCCAAAATTCATAATATATTTAGCATCCATATAATCACTATGAACTGAATAAATTGTGTCATTGTTGATTGCATTAAAGAAGACATTTTTTTGATTATTTGATAATGTTCTTTTATTAAATGTTAAGGGAAAATTTATAAGTTTCTTGTTTAATGGATAATCTGTATAAATAGGATTAAAATCTTCATCAAAGACTATTAACGAATAGCCATCTTCAAAATTTGACAATGAATTACTGTAAGCATAAATAGATCCGTTGTTATATGCTATTTCTGATATCAAATATTTCCTCAAATTAACTTTGTCCTGAAATTCTCCATTCAAATTATACCTGAGAATTTGAGAATTACTTAAGACGCCAATTAATGCATTCTTATCGTCATAATAAAAATCGCTTATTTCTGAATACTCTCCGGGACCCTGTCCTATTGAATTTACCTTTGAAATATATTTTCCATCTAAGTCAAAAATAAAAACAGCTTTGTTGTTAACATTATTTTCCAGGATAAATAAATATTCTTCACTAAACAATATCTTGTCATATTTACTCAACATCGATTCATTTGTAAATTCCGGAGTAATATAATCCATATATTCAATCAAAGAATCCATACTTATTTTTTTATCTTGCGCTATATCTTTTTCCAAATATATTTGTGCAATTATACTGTCATTAAAAACAGCTTTCGAAGTTAATTTCTTGGATCCTGTCGTACAGGATGTTATTATTAATAAAATAAGCAACAGATATTTTGTTAATGTGGTATAGATGTTTTTTTTCATATGGTTGATTAATTAAGAGCTAATTCATAACGCAAAATAAAACCATTAAAACTATCTTCATCTTTCATGGTTTTTAAAACGTTTAACAAGGGTTCATCCTTAATATAGTCTACTGATTTTTTCAAAGTTTTCCAATCATCAGGAGCGATATAATAAAATACAAATTTGCCATCTTTGCTTCCAAAATTTAATGGAAGACGTTTAACATCAACGGTATCAAAGAGCATATCTTCCTTAACAGATTCCACTTTTTCGGCCAACAACTTTTCTTTATTATACAATATATTTTGGAATTGTCTTCCTTTATGCACCTTAAAAAAAATAAAATTGTTGGTATCTATAAAGTTATGAATATTATGATATTTTTTGTACTCAACTATTTTTATTAAATCCATGGGATTCTTATTGACATCTAACTCAGATAAATCACTCTGGATGAAAAAGTTATTTTCAATTCCGCTAAGAACTATATATGGCTTTGTATTACCGTTTGAATATTCATAAATCGTATCCATAAATAGATGTGATAATAAAGGTTTATTGTCCCATTTTAAAAGAAAAGGACCATTATAATTCGTCATAGCATTATCCCAGCCTTTATTATAAGAGGTAGGAATTATTAAGTCCTCATTTTCATTATTTAGGGGATTTATTTTAAATAAATATTCCGATTCATTTTTACTTGGATCAAATTGAGAGATATATATTGTGTCATTTTCATAAAAAATATACGAAGAAATTGGCATATTCGTTGATAGAGATAATGATGATTGAAACATTCCATCTTCAATGTTATACTTGTTGATCTTTTGTGTCTTAATATCTATTATATATATAACATTGTTCTTTTTATCGATAGACATATCAAACGCTTCTGACAATTCCCCGGGTCCTTTACCTCTTGAGCCAATCTTTTGAAGGTATTTGCCATTTTTATCAAATACAAAAACAGCACTTGAAAATTTATCCAAAATATATAGTTTCTCTTTATCGACTAAAATCTTACTAAAATCTCTAATTAACATATCATCACTAAGTCTGATGACGTCAATTTTTTTAAAGATTTCAGAAAATAACAATGAATCTTTTTTTGGTATTTCATCCAAGTTTATTTCAATATAATCAGAACTTGTGGAAACGGGATTGAGCTTTTTACATGAAATTACCTCAACCAAAATCAATACTAATATAAATATAAAACAATATTTCTTTTTCATAAATATAAATTTAATCCCGCAAGTTAAGTTAAATTATTGATATAAACAACTTTACAGTATATTTTATTTTGATTTTTCTTTGATTATTAGGTTTACATATTTCAACGACTTCGTCCTTACCTGTCCCATTGGGTGGTTTTTTTAAGACTATAAAATTGAATCTCCCCTCACTAACTAATTAACACTACATTCAATT
>ENA-UOOR01003581-UOOR01003581.1-fermentation-metagenome-genome-assembly--contig:-NODE-3581-length-13494-cov-5.236848_pt1 | contig 13494 bp, 14 predicted proteins | sample MGYA00245780_ERZ724029 | MGnify/ENA primary metagenome ERZ724029 (study PRJEB28704, sample SAMN03018315) | fermentation metagenome | biome: anthropogenic terrestrial biome; feature: soil; material... | reverse complement strand
GAGTGTGCAACCGCACCCTGACACAGTTCGTCGAAAGCGGCTGGAGCCAGCTGGAAAACCTTGAATTTTAGTTTATTTAGTTTATAATGGTATATAGTTGTAATACATCTTTTATGAAAGAGGGTAGTAAAATGAAACGAATTTGCTTTATCGGTTTGGGAATCATGGGTAAGCCCATGGCTAAAAATCTCATCAAGGCCGGTCATTCACTTCAGGTATTCGACCTCGTTAAGCCTGCTGTGGAAGAGGTTGCCGCATGCGGTGCAAAGGGCTGCTCTTCCATCAAAGAAGCGGTAGAAGGCTGTGATACCATCATTACCATGCTTCCAAATTCTCCTCATGTAAAGACTGTTGTTCTCGGCCAGGGCGGCGTTGCCGAGTTTGCACAAAGAGGCTCCCTGGTGATTGACATGAGCTCCATCGCTCCCGGCGCTTCCAAAGAGATCCATACTGAATTGGTGAAAAAAGGAATCCGCATGATCGACGCCCCTGTTTCAGGCGGTGAACCCAAGGCTATAGACGGTTCATTGGCCATCATGGTCGGAGGCGATCAGGCTGATTTTGAAGAGGCAAAGCCCTTGTTTGAAATCATGGGAAGCTCAGCCATACTTGTAGGACCAATCGGAAGCGGCAACACCTGCAAACTGACCAATCAGATCATTGTTGCTGTGAATATAGCGGCATTGAGTGAAGGCCTCATGCTTGCAGAGCGTGCCGGAGCAGATGCCGAAAAGGTATTCAATGCCATCAAGAGCGGACTTGCAGGCAGCACCGTCATGAACGCAAAGGCGCCCATGATGCTGGATGGCAACTTTAAGCCCGGATTTAAGATCGATCTTCACATTAAGGACCTTACCAATGCCCTGGAAACCGGCTATGCCACCACCACTCCCCTGCCCTTAACGGCAGAAGTGATGCAGATGATGCAGGTTCTCAAAGCAGACGGAGAAGGCCAGAGCGATCACAGCGCACTGATGAAATACTATGAAAAATTAACAGGAACTGAAGTTCGCAAATAGTAACCGAAATATGTAAATAGAGCATGAACATTTTTGTTCATGCCTTATTTATATATGAATCAGAATATGGGAAAATCAATAAATTATTTCTTTCTCTTCTTTTAAAATCGACAACTGGGAAACGCCTCATTCATATTGTTTTACTAAAAATATTGTTCGAGTAGGATCCGTCAAGGAAATTTAATCTACGACCTTAATTTGTATCCTAAGTATGTGCCTGTAGAGCGAGGTAATTATATGGCCAAATTTAGTAAATTGGTGCAAAATGTTCAATTGCCCAAGATGATTAAAGTGAAACAGTGTTTTGACCGCCCCATACTCGAAGACATCCCCTCTGCTCTCCGAAAAGAGCTTAGCCGTGATGCCATCCTTTCTTCAATCAAGCCCGGAATGACCGTTGGAATAACCGGAGGCAGCCGGGGCGTCGCAAATATTGCTCTTATTATTCGTGAAATTGTATCTCTTTGCAAAGAACGGGGCGCTCATCCCTTCATCTTCCCCGCAATGGGAAGCCACGGCGGCGCCACCGCAGAAGGCCAGACCATTGTTCTTAAGAATTTGGGAATTACGGAAGAGTTCTGCGGATGCCCCATCAGAGCCACCATGGAAACAAAACAAATAGGTTTTACAGCAGAAGGCCATGTGGTACAGATCGATAAATATGCCGCAGAAGCCGACGGTTACATAGCTGTAAACAGAATCAAGCCCCATACGGCTTTTCACGGTACATACGAAAGCGGATTGATGAAAATGCTGGCTATCGGCGTGGGCAAACAGCGTGGCGCGGACGTTATGCATAAGACAGGCTTTAAATATATGCATAAGGATGTACCCATGTTTGGAAAGGCTATCATAGAAAATTCCAATCTTCTTTTTGGTGTAGGTACCATCGAAAACGCTTTTGATGAAACCTGCTTTATCGGCGCCCTGACTCCTCGGGAAATCATTTCGGAGGAGCCCAAATTGCTGCTTCAGGCCAAGGACCTCATGGGCAGTCTTTTGTTCCATGAAATTGATGTACTGATTGTTGATGAAATCGGCAAGAATATCAGCGGCGACGGCGCAGACCCCAATATCAGCGGGCAGTTCATTACCCCCTATGCGACAGGCGGCATTAAAAGCCAACGCCGGGTGGCCCTTAGCCTAACCAAAGAAACTCATGGAAACGCAGCGGGTTTCGGCGCCTTTGATGCCATTACAAAGCGTTTGTATAACCAGGTAGACTTAGAAGAGACTTATCCCAATGCCATCACAAATACGCTGCTGCATACGGTGAAAATCCCTATTATTATGGATAATGACCGGGATGCCATTGCAATAGCCTTAAAAGCCTGCAATGAAATCGACTACGATAGCCCGCGCGTCATCCGTATCAGGAACACGGCCCATATTGAGGACATCTATATTTCCGAAGCGTTGCTCGGTGAGGCCAAAGCCAATCCTCAAATCACCATTGAAAGCGAACCCATCGATTTTGCTTTTGATGACAGCGGCAACCTGTTTTAAGGGCTCCATTTTATGAACTATAAATCTCTGAAATAAAAAAGCCTGTAACGGGCAAGGCTTTTATAAAGGCATTGCCCGCTTTTTCCTCCTTTATATCCAGCGGCCGGAAACCTTATTGGACCGGTAGGTTTCCAGGGGGGCCCAGCCGGTCTCGGTAAACTGTGAAAGCAGTTTTTGCATGACACCGTAGGTAATGTACTCTGCGGGCTGCAAGCCGTCCGGTTCATAGGCGCGGACAAATTCGGGGATCTTTACGAGCTGATCCAGTATTTCCGATGGAACAGGGTTATGGATGCGTTCTTCACGGGGGGGATCCGCTTCTAAAACCATATTCTGCACACGTGTCGTAATGCTGAATACCAGCTTTCCTCCGGCCATTTCCGCCAAATGATAATGGCCCCGCAAGCCGGCCGGCATGATCACAGAATGGTAGCCCCGTTCCTGGAATATCTGATAGGAACGTTTGGCAATTGCAATGCCCGCCATGGTAATGACGCTCTCGAGCAGACCGAGCTTCATATCTTGGGCCACATCCCTAAGGTAATCATCAATTCGTCCCACCTGCTGCACCACAAAACAAGGGGCTATTTTAACGCCATCGGCTTTGGCGCGTTTAATGCCCCGCTCATACGCTTCCGCCACCGAAACAGCCTGGGATACAGATACATTTAAGGTCGCGCAGATAGCGATACCTGATGCTGCCAGCTCCTCTACCACTTCCACTCCCGAACGGGTGGCAGGCAGCTTTATCGCAATATTGGGCGCCCAACGATGGTACCTTTTGGCCTGTTTCAGCATTCCCTCAAAATCTCCCGCCCGTCCCGGGTTCAATTGTCCGAGGGCATAGCCGTGCTGGCCGTGGGATTCCCGGTAAACATCTTCAAAACAGCCTGCCGCATAAGTCGCCACCAACCGCAGCAAGGCCTCTGCCCGGTCCTCAAAATCCAGGTCCTGAGAAATGGCACAGACCTTCTCTTCCCAGAATTCCGGCTGAAGCCGAAAAGTACGATATGTAAGCACCGGGTTAGTGGTTACACCGAGTGCACCGCGTTCCTTTGCCAGCGCGATTTCATCCGGGCTTCCGGAATCATGCCACCAGCGGGTAAGGGTTTTCTCGTTAAGCCAGTCAAAATACGTTTTTGCCATTTCAATGCTCCTTTCTTTTTAAAGAAATCAGCCGCAATACATGCCGCCGTTTACACTTACTGCTTCGCCGGTAATGAAATCCGTGTCCTCCTGAGCAAGATAAGCAACCGCACTGGCGATATCCTCCGCCCTTCCAAGGCGCCCTACCGGGATTCGGGATTCCAGTTCCCTGATTTTTTCAGGAGTCCACTGCCGAATAATATCTGTTTCAATGGTACCGGGACAGACGGCGTTTACTGTGATGCCCATGGGAGCAAGCCTTCTGGACATACCATAAGTTAAGGACAGAATACCGCCCTTGGATGCCACATAGGACATGCCCGATGCATAGGAGCCCATCTGCCCCGCAATGGAAGAAATATTGATGATGCGTGAATGAGGCCTTCCTTCCAAATATGGCAGCGCTTTTTGCATACAGAAAAATACGCCCTTCAAATTAATGTCCATGACCAGATCCCATTCCTCTTCGGTAATCTCCTGCACCGGCGTAGAAAACAGTATTCCCGCATTATTGACCAGGATATTGATTTGCCCGAAGTACGCTGCGGCATCGTGCAGCATTTTTTCAATACTGTTTAAGGAGGATACATCCACATAAAAGCTTGCGGCATTTTTGCCCCCTTCATTAAGAAGCCGGGCCTGGTATTCTGCCTCTTTTATATTAATATCTGCAATAGCAACGCCGATCCCCTTTTCGGCAAGCTTCTTTGCAATGGCCAGGCCAATCCCCTGCGCAGCACCGGTAACAATGGCAACCCGATTATTTGGCAATATAAACACGCTCCTTATGATTTTATATATCCAAAAATTTGTAACATTTTAGAGACAGCAAATTTGGCCGTATAGAAGCAGTCAGGATGCAAAAATAAAAAAATTTTGTTGATGCTGTATGCCTGCAAGAAGTTTGTATACAATTCAGTATACAATTTGTATATCAAATAATATTAAACTATTTCTTTTTATATGTCAATGGACTTTTATACAAAATACATAAAAATAGTTAATATAATAGTTAAAATATAAACATTGTTTACAAATACAGCCCGATGTGATATATTTTTGATACATTGAAGGTCGAAAGAAATATTCGTTGAAATTTGCGGTTAGTATCGAAGGAGCTGCCAGATGGGTCTAAAGGAAAAAGCATACACTACAATAAAGGAACGTATTATAAATTGTATTTATCCGCCTGGCTCTATCATCAATGGCAAAGAACTCATTTTGGAGCTTGAGCTCAGCAGGACCCCATTTCGTGAAGCGATGAACGAACTGGCACAGGAAGGTTTGGTTGAGATTGTTCCATATAAGGGTATATATGTTTCGGAAATAACCATTAAGGATATCGATGATCTTTACGCAATCCGCGATCTACTGGAGCCTTTCGCGGTCGAATTGGCCATGGATCACATCCCGCGGGATGTGCTTGAAACTTACTATGAAAGTCTCCGCCCTTATAAGGATATGGATTTGGAGATTCCCTTGAAAGCTTGTTCAAAGGAATCGGTCGCAGAAGATGAAGATCTGCATATGATGGTGCTAAATTACGTAAATAACGCACTGCTTGTCCACACGATGATGGGCTTTTACGATCACACCCACCGGATCCGGGTGCTCAGCCACCATAAAGAAAGCGTGGTCATCATTACCGGGCAGCAGCATCTCGCGATTGTTGAATGCATGCTCAAAGGAGATAAAGCCGGGGCAAAAGAAGCCATGCACCATCATATCATCAGCTCCAAACAGCGTGCCTTTGATACCTTGCTGGCCCGTAAAGACAGAATTTATCTGAAATAGATTAAGCACTTCAGCCAGAGCCTATCAGCTTACGGTATTCAGTTAAAGCCTCCCAGCTTCAGTCTTCTGCCAGAGCCTATCAGCACAGTCTAATCTGACAGTTCAAGGTTAAATTCTCAATTTTATATTTCCTGTTTTTTAGAATTTGCTTTTTAGCAACATAATTTGAATACAGATTGTATACAAATAGCAAACTAAATCGCATTTGCATACAATTTGCATTAAATAATTAAAAAGAGGAAGGAAAATGTAAAATGAAGAAGCTGAAATTATCTGTTGCTCTGATTTTGGTATTTGCGTTGCTGGCAGCATTTACCGCTGGCTGCGCCAAACAGGCATCCGACTCCAACAACCAGAACACCCCGGCCCCGACACAGCAGTCTCCGGCAGAATCAAAGAACCCCCAGGAGGAAGGCGGTGTCATTAAAATCGGCATTATAGCACCTATGACCGGCACAAATAAGTTAGTCGGCGAGTATACCATGAACGGCGCTAAGATGGCTCAGGAAGAAATCAACGCTGCCGGCGGAATACTCGGCCACAAGATTGAGTTTGTCATCGGCGATGAAGTCGATAATATGCAGGATTCCGTCAACGCAACGACCAAACTGCTCTCTGACGACAGTATTACTGCCATTATCGGCTCACTCTACTCCCAATACTGTATCGCCGTCATGCCCAGCGTAGCTGATGCAAAAATACCGTATTTCGCTTCCGGCTCCTCTTCCGGTGTGTCCAAGCAGAATAACCCTTATACCTGGCAGGTGCGCCCCATTGATACATTCCAGGGCGTAACGCTGGCCAGCTTTGCTGTGAATAAACTCAATATGAAGAACCCGGCCATCATGTACTCCACTCAGAGCACCTTTGCTTCTTTATCGGAACAGGTTCAGATCGCGCTGAAGGATCTGGGCATTGAGATCACCGAGAAAAACCTCTTCGGCTTCCCCGAGGAAGAAATCAACTATGATCCTTATTTCCAGCAGATTCTGGCCGGCGGCTATGATGGCATTATTGCACTGTCCAATCAAATGCCGGCTGCTTTGATTTGCCAGCAGGCTGAAATTGCAGGCGTCAACCCGGATAAAATACCTCTATTGGGCTCCACCTCCTTCTGTTCTAATGTTTGCATAACCAATGCGGGATCTGCCGCCGATGGCTGGTATTCCGTTGCCGACTGGGTTCCCGGCGGCGCAAATGAACGGGGAGCTGAATTTGAAAAGGCCTATGTCGCCAAATACAATGCCCCTTCCGATTTACCGGCCGCTACATATTATGATGCCCTGTATGTCATCAAGGAAGCTGCCGAGAAAGCCGGTTCTATAGATCGCGAAGCCCTCAATAACGGGTTAAAGCAGGTCAAGGCATTTCCGGGCGCCATCTCCACCTTCTCCTATTTTGAGGATCACGTTTTTGCAACCGCTCTTGGAATTACACAAAATATCAGCGGAAAGCCTCAAGCCATTGACGCTGTCACCTTCCGTGAACCGTAAGAATATCCAGGCCCTTTTAGTATTTTTGACGGTCAGGCCACCTGGCCGTCAAAAATACTTTTAAAACATTTGCTATGAATCCTCTTTCGGAACCGGCACAAATTTACTAATGAGGTGATAACATGGATTTTCGTCTGTTTTGCACATTGGCGCTCAATGGTATTGCGATGGGTGTTGTGTATGCCATGCTTGCTATGGGTCTCATTTTGCTTATCCGCGCCGTCGGCGTCATGAACTTTGCACAGGGCGATCTTTTAATGTTCGGTGCATATGTCACCAGCTCATTAATTCTGGATTTCGAGCTGCCGCTGTACCTGATGATCCCTGTGTCATTTATCTGTTTTGTCGTCATTGGTTTGGTTTTTATGTTTACAATTTACTGGCCCCTTCGAAAAGCTTCTTATCCGGCTGCGACCATCATCGCTACAATGGGGGCTTCCATTATTTTAAAAGAGTTGGCTACCTTAATCTGGGGCGCACTTCCCCGCTCCCTGCCCCCCATCATCACCGATGCAAACGGCAAGCCGGGCATTTTATATATTGGCGGAATCCCGCTTCAATGGCAGTACGTGCTTACAATTATCGTAGGAGCCATACTCATTTTCCTGATTCATATGCTGTTTGAAAAACTGTATGTGGGAAAAATGATGCAGGCGGCCTGTCAGGATTCCTATGCCGCAAATCTTATGGGGGTTCCGGCTATCGCTACCATTTCGGCCACATACATCATTGTCGTATGCCTGGCATCGGTGGGCGGCTTCATGATAGCCCCGATCTACATGGTGAGAAACACCCTGGGCACTTTGCAATTAAGAGCCTTTGCCGGTGTTGTCATTGGCGGCTTCGGCAATATTAAGGGCGCCATCATAGGCTCCTTAATAGTCGGTCTGGTAGAGGTGTTCAGTACGGTCTTTTTATCCGGCTATAAGGACGTTACGGTATTCATGCTCATCATCCTGTTCCTGCTCATCAGACCACAGGGCTTGTTTGGCGGTAAGATCGCTGATAAAGCATAAAGGAGGCAAATCATGAAACGTAAATTCAGTCCTGAAGCCATCGTTTTAGTGTCTTTACTGGTACTTTTCATCATTATTACCCCGCGGGTACTCAGCGGTTATTCCATGAATGTCGTCAACATCGCACTGATGTTCGCCATTGTGGCTTACGGTATATCGGTCATGCTGGGCATGGGCGGTCAGCTCACCTTTGCCGCAGTATCCTTTATGGGAGGCGGCGCATACTTCATGGCCAATATGTGCACGGACCGTTTGGGCATCAATATGCCTACATTGCCGGCCCTTTTGCTGACACCTGTCGTATTCGCCGGAATTGCCTTTGTCATAGGCCTGCTGCTTTTGAAGCTCAGCGGCACGTACTTCACCTTTTCAACCATTGCTCTGGTACAGGTTACATATGCCTTCTACAATAATTACAAACCTCTTTTCGGAGGTGCCGACGGTATCTCCGGTATTCCTACTCTCAATTTATTCGGATATAAATTTACTTCCTATAACACATGGTTCTATGTGCTGATATTCCTGGTCATCATCGTGGCGGTAATTGTAGAGTTAATCCGGGATTCACAACTCGGCAGATCACTTGCGGCCATCCGTGATAATGAGACTGCGGCACTTACAATGGGCATTAATGTGTATATGACCAAGGTCATTGCGTTTACCATTGCGGGCGCTCTCGCAGCCTTCGGAGGGGCGCTCTGGTGTATGCACGGCCGGTTTGTAGGTTCAGATATGTTTAACTATCTCAACGCGGCACAGTTCATCATCATGGCTATGCTTGGCGGCGTCAACAACACGGTGGGCATTTTTGTGGGCGCGCTTCTGGTCAAGGTGCTGCCCGAGATTCTGCGTTCTTTGCAATCATACATGCAGCTTATCTGGGGCTTCTTCATCATACTTTTGATGGTGTTCATGCCCACCGGTCTTGCAGGTCTTTACGAACAGATCAAGGCTAATATCAAACACAAACTCCAGAAAAAAAGGGAAGGAGCAGGCCAATGAAACCAATTTTAAGACTCGACGGTATATGCAAAAACTTTGGCGGCGTGGTGGCCGCTAAGGATGTAACATTTTCTGTGCTCCCTGGCGAGGTCCATGGATTAATTGGCCCCAATGGTGCGGGGAAATCAACACTGATGAATATCATCAGCGGCATCTACACTGCAGACAAAGGCTCCGTATTCCTGGATGAAAAAGATATCACACAGGTGCCGCCTTATACCCGGGCGCGAATGGGAATCGGCCGTACCTTCCAGGTCCCGCGTTTTTTGCAGCGGTCCAATATCAGAGACAATCTCCTTCTCGGAACGGATCTGGGCAATCAGATGGGATATTTAAACAGTTTCTTAAGAAAGAAAGGGACCGATTTTGACGCGGAGCTTCAGGAGCTGCTGGAGATTGCAAAAATTTCATTTGACTGGAGCAATGATATCTCAGGTCTTCCTTTCGGCAAGCTAAAACTGCTGGAGATTGTCCGCAGTATGCTCGGACATCCGCGTGTCATGCTGGTGGACGAACCGGCAGCAGGCCTCAATAACAAGGAAATCGAATATGCCATGGATCTGCTCCACCTCGCTTCCAAGAAACGCGGCATTGGTGTGCTGCTCATCGAGCATTCCATGGATATGATTATGGATATATGCGAGGATATCGTGGTTCTCAACTTCGGCGAGGTGATCGCAACGGGCGGCCCTGAAGCCATCGCTTCTAACCAGCTGGTTATTGAAGCATATTTGGGAGGTGAGCAGGATGATTAAGATCCACAATCTTCATTCCTATTATGGCGCCATTGAAGCGCTAAAGGGCATCGGCCTGTGGGTCCGAAGCGGTAAGATCACTTGCCTCATCGGAAGCAACGGCGCCGGTAAGACCACCTTGCTCAAAAGCATATCCGGTGCCGTAGATTGCAAAGGCTCCATAAAATACAACGACAGCACCGAGCTTATCGGGCGCTCCTCCCAGAAGATAGCAAGGCTCAACATTACCCATGTTCCTGAGGGACGCCATATATTTCCGGGCCTGACCGTTAAAGAAAACTTAGAGGTGGGCACTATCAACTGGCACGGTTTTTTCGGTCGCATGCCTTACCAGAAGGAAATGGAAGAGGTTTTCGAGTTGTTTCCCCGGCTCAAAGAGCGTGAAAACCAGTTAGGCTGGAGCCTGTCGGGTGGCGAGCAGCAGATGCTGGCCATCGGCCGGGCCCTCATGTCGCGTCCCAGGGTGCTCATGCTTGATGAGCCCTCCATGGGTCTTGCACCGGTCATTGTTTCGGAGCTTTTTGAAAAAATCACTGAGATTAACAGGCAGGGCACCACCATACTGCTGGTGGAACAAAATGCGCGGCTGGCTATGAAGGTGTCCGACTATACTTATGTGATCGATCATGGCAGGATCGTTCTGGAAGGCGAATCTTTAGAGGTGCGAAAGGATCCGCGCGTCATCAAATCCTACCTGGGCAAGTTTGCAAAAAGTCACCGCTGACCGTCCAAAATTTTGTCTTAAACCCTGAAATGATCCATCCGGTTCATCTTTCGTATGGACAGGCGGTGCTTGTGGAAAAATATAAGCATCGCTTTTTTTAAAGACTTCCGTCCATGGTTATAATTGAAAATACAGGGTATATCCATTATAATGGGTACATCAAAGCGCAAGGGAGGATTTGTATATGAAGCTTGTATTCGCCATTGTCAGTGATGAGGACAGCAGTATTCTTGCTGACAATTTGAATCAGGAAGGTCTCAGTACAACCAAGCTTTGCTCCACCGGCGGATTTTTGAAGAGCGGCAATACTACTTTTTTAATTGCCACCGATGATGATAAAGTGGATCGAGCCATAAGCATTATCCACGATACATGCAAATCCAGAAGACGCATGATTGCTCCAGAGAAAATCCCGGACAGCTTCGGCGCCTTTAACATGGCCATGCCTATTGAAGTAAAGGTAGGCGGTGCAACGGTATTCACCTTAAACATTGAACAGTTTTTCAAGCTTTAGCTCTCACAACTTCGTCTGATGAGGTTTCCTGAAATGTCTCAAAATCTAAGCAGAACGTCCGTAAAGGATCTTGAGAAAAACCGTCTATTGGGTATTATCGAAGGCTCCGCCGCCAGGGTGATCTTTAATCTGACCAGCGGTGCTTTTCTGGTTGGTTTTCTAAAGGATATGGGGGCCAGCGATGCTATGTGCGGATATATCCTGGCCATTCCGGTTCTGGCTGCTGTCATACAATTTTTATCCCCCATTATTTTAGAGAGTGTTCCCTACCGTAAGAAACTAATTTTGGCAGGCGTCATATTTCACCGCATTCTGCTTTCAGCCATCATCGTTATACCCTTGCTTCCCATGGGCATTGAAGCCAAGCTGTGGTGTACATATATGACATTTTTAATTTCCTATCTCGCTTTTTACTTTGTCAATGCGGCCATCTCGAACCTATATATCAGCTTTGTGCCCCAGAATATCCGGGGCAGTTATTTTGGCAAGCGGGAATCCTATATCCTTCTGACTTCCACCGTGGTGACCCTTATTCTGGGCAAAATTCTGGATCGTTTTAACGACAGCGGCAATCTGCTGGCGGGTTATATGGTTACATACGCTATCGTTTTTATTTTTACAATCGTGAACAATCTTTCTTTTTTCTTGATGAAGGAAATACCACTGGATCACAGCACTGTTCCCATGAAGGTTTCGGAAATTTTCACACGGCCTATAAAGGACCGTCTTTTTGTGAAATACTTTGTCATGCTGATCATCTGGAACGTCTCCAGCCAGATCGCCAATGCGTATTTCAGCGTTTATCTCAAATCCGACCTGAAGCTGAGCTATACGGTCATCACCCTCCTCTCCATGGTGCATTCGCTGGTTTATATATTCTGCGCCAGAAAATGGGGAAGATTTGCCGACCAGAAAGGCTGGTCCGCCACGACCATGCTGACCATGGGCGTTTTAGGTATTTGTTATCTGCTGTGGTTCTTTTCATCGGTGGGAAAAGCCTATATTATCGTGCTGCTGACCGCCGCACATATTTTAAGCGGAGTGGCCTGGGCAGGGATCAATATAGCCCTATTCAATATGCAGTTTGACTATACCCCCGATGAAAAAAGGACCGTCTACATCGGCTTCAGCTCTGCTGCCAGCGGCGCTATCGGGTATATGGCGGCCGTTTTGGGGTCCGGGCTGGTAGGGTCATTTGGAAGCAAAAAGATCGTTTTGCTGGGCAGCCTTTTTAATATCAAACAGATATTATTTCTTGTATCGGCCCTTTTGCTGCTGGCCTGTTCCCTTTATATAAAATTCTTTATGAAACCGGTAAAATCAATATAGATTAGGAGGAAATACCATGTTTAAAAATCATGCTGAAATGACCCGGGTTGTCCGTGAAAAAATGAGGGGCGGTATCGGTGAGGTACAAATGCTTGAAATCTTCAGCGCCCACGAAATGAGAGGCAAATGCCGTCTGTTCAATGAGATCACCTTAGAGCCCGGTTGTTCCATCGGGACCCATCCCCATGACGAGGAAGAAGAGATTTATTACGTTATCAGCGGAAACGGCACCGTGGATGATAACGGGGTGCTTCGGGATATAGGCCCCGGGGATGCCCTGATAACCGGCGGAGGTGAATCCCATTCCATCACGAATACGGGTACCAAGCCTCTTGTATTTGTTGCAGCCATTTTGCTTTTTAATTGACTGATCCCATGCCGGTTGAAAAGAGGGCAGCCCTGTCGCTGCCCTCTTGTGAACTCTGCTGACAGATCCTCCATGGGCAGCGATGATGGACTTTGCAATGGCAAGGCCTATGCGCAAGCCGCCTGCCAGCCTGTTTCTTGATTTATCCGCATGATAAAACCTTTCGAAGGCAAAGGGCAGATCTTTAACCCCCCAGAACTTTAGCGAAGCTGTATAAGGCTTTAACACCTATTAATCCCATGGTATAATAGAAGTTAACTTGGAGGTGTACCTATGAAGATATCAACAAAGGGCCGCTATGCGCTGCGGGTCATGGTCGATCTGGCACAGCATGAAGGCAATGAATACATATCATTGAAGGAAATTTCCGAAAGACAGGAAGTTTCAATGAAATATCTCGAGATGATCGTCGGCATATTGGGCAGATCAGGTTTCGTCTTAAGCCTTCGGGGAAAAAACGGAGGATATAAGCTTGCGAAGACACCGGCAGATTATGCAGTAGGTTCTATTTTAAAGCTGACTGAGGGGAGCCTTGCGCCCGTAGCATGCCTTGACGGCGAGACCAACCAGTGTCCCAGAGCTGAACACTGTATCACCCTTCCCCTGTGGCATAGGCTTGATAATATAATTAATGACTATCTTGAAAGCATCACTTTGCAAGAGCTCATTGACCGGAAAATACCTGAAGTAAAATTGTCACAGGGATAGGGCCCTATGGATAGCAAGAATTTTTAATGATTTTATTATTGGCTTTTTGACCAGCCTCATATTATAGATGACATTATTGCTGATCTCGAGCGTGGTTTTAATGCCGTACGGCAAAAATGGT
>ENA-UOOR01003580-UOOR01003580.1-fermentation-metagenome-genome-assembly--contig:-NODE-3580-length-13497-cov-4.865794_pt1 | contig 13497 bp, 17 predicted proteins | sample MGYA00245780_ERZ724029 | MGnify/ENA primary metagenome ERZ724029 (study PRJEB28704, sample SAMN03018315) | fermentation metagenome | biome: anthropogenic terrestrial biome; feature: soil; material... | reverse complement strand
TATGGTATAATTTTCTTGTTAACGTTATTATTATAATCCGTGTTGGATTTACAGTCAAGTATTATTAAAAAAAGACGCATAAGCGTCTTCGGTTTTTACTATTATACTATCTGTGCAAAATGGGTGATATTTTTTTGTAAATAAGTAAAGTAATTGATGAAACTACAATTCCTTTAAATATGTTAAAGGGTACAACTGCATATAGTACAAAGGTTTTTAAATTTGTTATAGCAGGATTTAATACATTTCCCATATTGATAAATGCCTGGATTGGCGCTCCGTATACCTTTGCATAAACGGGCAGAAGCACATAGTAATTCATAAGTGAGCCAACTGCCGCAAGAGAAAGAGTTCCTGCCAGTAAGCCGAGAATTGCTGTGTTAAATGATTTTTTATGCTTATACATATATCCGGCAGGCAGTATAAAGGAGCAGCCTACTATAAAATTTGCCAATTCGCCGATTCCCCCTGTGTCCGTTCCGTTCAGTACAAAATTAAGTAAAATTTTGACGAATTCAATTGCAACACCTGCTGATGGTCCTAAGGCAAATGTTCCAAGAAGTACCGGAACTTCGCTGAAGTCCAGCTCATAAAAATTTGGCGCAAACCATAATGGAAATTCAAGCAGCATTAGTACTGTAGCCACTGCAGATAACACTCCAACCTTTGCTATTAACTTTGCGTTTCCTCTTTGTTTAACTGAAATTTCGTTTTTCATGTTTTCCTCCTTGTGCCTGTGCACTGATTAAAGATTATCAGAGGCTGTTAATTTTCTCATAAAAAACAATGCCTCTGAAATCTTCAGAGGCTCAAATTACGATAGAGTTTTAAGTAATCACTTCTACCATCCAGACTTTACTGTCGGTATTGGAATTTCACCAATTCAACCTTTCGGTTCGCGGACTTTACCGCCGGTCGGGAATTTCACCCTGCCCTGAAGATGTTTACATTGTTATTATAACACATAAATTAAGTTTGTAAATATATTTACAAAAAATTTTTTAAGTACTTGTTATATAAAAATATATATACAAATAATCATAATTTTATATCTTCATAATATTATAGATTAAGGGGACAAGAACATAGGAGGAATTGATGAACAATATATTAAAGCTTTTCAGCGGCGGACTTGGTGAGATTTTGTCCGATCAGTCAATGCTGTCGGGAGATGACACTGTGGAAATACGGCTTAGAATTAACAGCCCCATATTAATAAAAAAAATAAATAAAGCCTTTTTCCTTGATAATTATAAGGTAACAAAAAAAGATATTGATGACACGGTTGCAAATCTTACCAGAAATTCAATTCATGCCTTCGAAAAAGAAATCAGGGGCGGATATATAACCATCGAGGGAGGACACAGGGTAGGAATTGGCGGTGACTGCATATATGAGGGAAACAGCTTTAAAGGCTTCAAAAACATTACCTCTCTGAATATAAGAATAGCCAGAGAGTATCCGGGATGTTCGCAAAAATATATAAAATATTTTATAAGTGACCATAGAAATATTTACAACACATTGATAATCGGTCCGCCTCTTTCCGGAAAGACAACTTTTATCAGGGATTTATGTGCAAATTTAAGTGATGGAACAAAAAAACCTGATTTTGAAGGATGCGATACTACCCTTATAGACGAAAGAGGTGAAATTTCAGCAATATATAATGGTATTCCTCAGATGTATGTGGGGTGTCGAACAGATGTTTTATCCTACTGTATGAAAAAGGAAGGTTTTATCATGGGAATAAGGGCTCTGTCCCCGAGGATTATCATTTCTGACGAACTTGGCTCAAGGGATGATTTTGAAATATTGCAATATGCGCTTAAAAGCGGTGTAAATATAATTACCACAGCCCATGGCTTCAGTCTTGATGATGTTAAAAAAAATTTGTTTATGAAAACAATTATCGATAACAACTTCTTTGACAGAGCAGTAATACTGAAAAACAGCATTAAGCCGGGTATTGTACAAGAGGTTTACGACTTTGAAAGGAATAAGGTGATTTTTAATGATCTGGATTAAATCATCATTATTTATTCTTATAATTGTTACTGTCAAATTAATTTTCAAATTTATTAATGATAATGGGGACAAGTGTTTAAATAATATGAAAGAGATCTTAGACTTCACAGATTATTTAAGAATATATTCCTGTGACATGAAGATGCCGTTTGATGAAATATACATGAATTATACTTTTAAAAATGACAAGATTAAAGTGCTTTGCTCATGGCTTCAAAACCAATTAACCAAGGATAAAAACAAGTATGAATTAGAATGTTCAATGAGAGCACTTTTAAATACTCCTGATGAATTCAACAAATATTTTTCAGACATAATCAATTATTACGGAAGCACCTATTCCGATGTACTGGATAAGAAGCTTCTTTTTACAATCAGAGAAATGGAAAATTCAATGAAGAATTTTGAAAGAGAGCACACGGAGAAAAAAAATCTTAATAACAGGATTTCAATACTGGTAGGATGTTTAATCGCTATTATTTTAATCTAAGGAGGATAATATGGATGTTGATTTAATTTTTAAGGTTGGTGCAATAGGAATAGTGGTGGCAGTTTTCAATCAGATTTTATCTAAAACAGGAAGGGATGAACAGGCAATGTTTGTCACCCTCACAGGAGTAATTGTGGTTATGGCTCTTATTGTGGGTATGATGAACGATTTATTCATGGAGGTTAAGTCGGTATTTAACTTGTATTGATGAAAGGAATGATATGTTGCTTGCAAAGATTATTTTTACTGCTGTTATCACGGTTATTCTTGGCATTACAATTTCAAACTTCAATAAGGAGTTCAAGGTTTATATTACCGTTATATTCGGTATACTTGTAATACTCCTGCTCTTCAGAGAGCTAAAGGGGTATGTTCAGGAATTTGTAGATATATTTGTAAGATATGATATTAAAATAGAATATTTTTCAACTATACTAAAAATTGTGGGAATTGCATATATTTGTGATTTTATTTCACTTCTTTGCAAAGATTTAAACTATGAATCTGTAGGTAAAAAAGTGGAGATGGCAGGGAAAATGATAATTCTCATTTATTCCATTGATGTAATAAAAGTATTCCTTGATCAACTATTGCTGCTTGTTAACGGGTGATGAAATGAAAAAAATAATAATAATTATATTGATACTTCTTACTATAGGCACAAAAGCATTTGCAACAAATATAGATACTGCAATAGAACAGGTTCCTGTTGGAGACCTGGAGGATTATATTAATAACAACAACCCATATTTCAGAGATAATAACATCAGCATAAAGGAGCTGATTAAGAATGCATTTAAAGGGAGGCTTGATATAAGCTTTAAGGACTATTTAGTTTATGAACTGAAAAACGAGCAGAGTTTTTTCAAAAATATTATAAAAACTGGCGTTGACATATTGATAATATGTATGCTTTTAACAATAATTAAATATTTTTCTGATGAATTTTCAAGCCAGAGCGTATCGGATATTGTATTGCTGTTTTCGGTTATGATTATTTTTACCATAGTGCTGAAGGATGTATTGAACATAAAAAATATTATGAAAGCAGATTTTGCTGAATTCAAGACGGTTACCGAAGAAATTAATTCAATATTTATGGCTGCCATGATCACATTTGGCAAATTAAGCATACTGCAGTTTTTCTATACGTCACTTAATTACATTATTGGAATAACCACGCAGTTTATATATTCATTTACTGATATAATGACCATTGTGCTGATAGCAGTGATATTAGTCAATAATATGAGCAATCTGATCAATGCAAAGCTTTTGTACAAGTTCTTAAAAAAAGCTACATTATTAATTTTGTCCGTATATATGATTATTGTAGTCATAAATTTTTCTGTACAAGGATATATATTATATAAAACAGATAATGTTTTTATCAGTTCAATAAAAGCATTATCGCCTTCGGCAGTACCAATAATTGGGAATGCAGTAGGCAGTTTCTTCGGAGTGTTTTTTAAAAGTGTATTAATGATTAAGGATGTCTTGGGAATTGTAATAATAATTTTCATGATTTCCGCATTTGGCGGCTCACTGATAAAAATAGCATCCGCCTTAATTTTATACAAGGTGGTTGGTGTGCTTGCAGAACCGTTTAACGAAAATATATCCAAGCTTATTTACGAATTGGCTGATATATTTTACATATATTTAATTTGTATGTTAACACCAATAATAATTGTAACGGTTTATTATTCCATACTACTTAATTACATGAATAATATTTTTGGATAGCCTATGAAAGATATAATAGTAAATACACTAATTTTAATATTGATGTTTAACATCATAATGATTATCTTTCCTGAGGGAAAGACACAAAAATTCTGTCGAATTACAATTAAAATATTTATTATGATCTATATACTAAATAATATTTTTCTGAATGGAAGCATAGATTTTAACAGTATAGTAGATATACCTGCAAATGATTTATCATATGAAAGAGAGGTAAGTGTCAGTAACATTGATCGGGATTTCATTGATTCAATAAATGAAAACCTGTTTGAAGGATCAGCTGTGGTAAAAAATATAACACTTAATTTCACTGAGAACATGGACGTAAAAGCAGTGGTCGAATTAAATAAATTACTTAATATGGATGAAATTGATACGTTAAAAACTAACCTTGCAGAAATGCTTAATATCGGTTCTGATGATATAAGCATAGAATAGGAGGCACATATGAATAACTTTTTAAATATGTTTAAGGACAATCAAAAATTAAAATATGCAGTAAACATCTTTATACTATTGGTTATTATTTCATTAATTCTCAAACTTGATACATTTAAAATTTCCGAAAGCAAAGATGAAAAGCCTGTACTGCACAGCAGCGAAAACCAGGATATGACTGCAGATGACTACGTGTATTCTTTAGAGAAAAGACTTGAAAACATACTTTTAAAAATAGAAAGCATGGAGAGTGTAGACGTAATGATATATACAAAGAATACTCCGGAGATGAAGCCGGTTTATGATGAAAACACCAGCAGCGAAACAAACATTGAAACAGGCTCAGGCGGTACAAAAAGAGAGGTGAAAAGAGAAACCAGGCAGAACCAGGTTATACGGGGCAATAATAATCAGGTTGTTGAAAGATACTATGAATATCCTGAAATAGCAGGTGTCCTGGTGGTAGCAAAATATAATGGGAATAAAGATATTTATACAATCCTTACGAATTGTGTGAAGACTTTATTAGATATTAATTTAAATGATATTGAAATAATATTATCGAACAGGTAATAGAATTTAACTAAGGGGGTAATTATGATTATGAGAAAGGAAACATTAGTATTTTTAACTTCTTTGGCAATAATATTTATAATAGGTTATGTAAATATGACCATGACGCCGGAGAACGTGTTTAGCGAAGAAGATTATGCACAATTTGAAGAAGGACTTCAAGGAGAAGTAATCGGAGATAATACTTCGCAGATAGTTGAAAACGAAACCGAAAGCATTCACGGAACAGAATTAGAAGAGGTTTTGGAGCAGACTGATAAGACAGATATTGCAGTAAATACTCCTTCAAATGTTGCAGGAGCCGGAAAAACAGATGAAAAATCCCAAGCATACACTTCTGAGCAAAATAAAGTAAAGTCGGCTGAAGGACAGAAGGAAGAGTCAGACTACGTAATACTTGGAGATATTACCGACATATTAGAGAATGATTCGGTAACCACATCATCCAATGGCATTTTTGATATGCTGAACAGCAGCTTTGCTAATTTTAAGTTAAATAAAGAAAAAGGAAATATGGACGTAATAGACCATCTTGAAGATAAGTTAAGCAATGAAGCGATTTCTGAAGAAACAAAAAAACAGTTTGAAGCCCTTCTGCTAAATAAAAATGATTTTGTTCAAAAGGAAAGAAGCATTGAGCTGATGCTTCAGTCAAAAGGGTATAATGAAACCGTGGTAATAGTTGACGAAGGTATGATTAAGGTTGTAACAAACGACAGCATTGAACAGGCAGATGCAACGAAAATACTGGATGTGGTCGTATCTGAAACAGACTATGAGCCATCACAAATAAAAATTGTTAAATTTGATAATATTGATTTGTAAAAATTTACAACTTCTGATATAATTGTTTAGAGGAGGTGCTAAAATGGATAACGAAAACTTAGAGTTTGGTCAGGTTAAAATATCTGATGACGTGGTAATGATAATAGCAGGTATAGCAACCAGCGGAGTTAAAGGCGTAGTTTCAGCCCGTACAGGAGTAGCCGAAGGAATTTCAAATTTATTTGCTAAAAACAATTATTCAAAGGGGATAAAAGTTGAAATAAATGAAAATACCGTTGTTTTAGATATTTTTATAAATGTCGAATACGGCTATAAAATAAGCGAAGTAGCAAAAGAAGTCCAATCCGTTGTTAAAAAGGAAATAGAAACTATGACAGACCTTCAGGTGGCTGCAGTTAACGTACATGTACTCAACATAGTGCAGGAAAAAGATAAAGAAAAAGAAAAAGATAAAGAAATTATTGAGACTGACATAATAGAATAAAATATTAAACCTATAGATTGACAACCGCAAATTGTCAATCTATAATTATGTATGCCCTAACCCCATTTTTCAGAGTCTCTTTTCTGAAAAATGGTTGGTAGGTCAACCGCAACGAATTCCCAATGTATGCGACCGGCAGGGAGCAAATACATTGGTGAATGGAGACTGCGTATGCCCTAACCCAAAGCCCTAACCCTAAGCTTATGTAACGGAGGAACTATGAAACGAAAAGAAACAAGAGAAGAAGCGGTTAAGATAGCCTATTGCATGGATATTAACAAGGAATTTGATAAAACACTGCCCTGCAAATATATTGACCATTTTGAAATAGAAGATGTTGACGCAGGCTATCTTAACAAGACAATGGACGACATGATTGATAACCTTGAGGTAATCGACAATTGTATTACTGAAAATTCTAAGGACTGGAAAATAAACAGAATTGCAAAGGTTGATCTTGCAATACTTCGTGTTGCATTGTCGGAAATATTATACAACGCCTCAATCCCCCAGTCAGTTTCAATAAATGAAGCTGTTGAAATAAGTAAAAAATATTCAAATGAAGATTCACACAAATTTATTAACGGCATTTTGGGCACAGTTGTAAGGTGTATTGAAAAATGACAGATTATGTACTGGGTATTGATACAAGCGCATATACCACATCCGTTGCTTTAACAGATTTTAACACCGGCGAAGTAATTGCTGACAAAAGGGCGGTGTTAAGCATTCCTTCAGGTAAAAAGGGTTTGAGACAGCAGGATGCGGTATTTCAGCATTTAAAGAATTTTTGCAGACTTTATGAGGAAATAGAGGCAGAGCTAAAAAACATAAAAGTTGTTTCCGTAAGTTCTAAACCAAGGAATGTTGAGGGCTCTTATATGCCTGTTTTTACTGTGGGACAAGGCTATGGCAAAACAATTGCCGGCACCTTAGACTGTAAGTATCTGGAATATTCCCATCAGGAGAATCATATTGCCGCCTCTTTAATTAATCAATATAAAAAATTAAATAATAATATTCTGGCAATTCATATGTCAGGAGGAACCACAGAGTTTTTAAGTGTATCAAAAGCGCATAAAGGCTATAATGCGAGTATAGAGGGAGGAAGCAAGGATATAACATTTGGTCAGCTTGTTGATAGAGTGGGAACTATTATGGAATTCCCTTTCCCTTGCGGCATTTATATGGAAAAATACCTTGAAAATAACTTTAATATAGAAAATATAAAGGTACCTGCAATCAGCGGTGAAAGTTATATTAATCTATCGGGTATGGAGAATTATTACAGCAATCTATATCTTTCCGGAAAATACAGCATGGAATCAGTTATTAATTCTCTGTTCAGATATATCTCTGACTGCATTTTGCACGTAATCAACAGCATAAAACAAAAAATTTATTTTGATACCGTAATTCTTGCCGGGGGTGTTGCATCTAACGGTATGATACGAAGTCTGGTATCAGAAAAATTAAATCAATATAAAGTAATTTTCCCTACAAAAGAAAATTCTTCCGATAATGCAGTAGGAGTTTCATTTCTCCCAATTATAGACAGGTGGTATAATGAAAATAAAACCCATTAAAGTTTCAGTTTTAAATCAATATATAAAAAAATATCTTATGAGCAACTCAATATTAAACAACCTTAGAGTAGAAGGAGAAATATCTAACATTCGAATAAGCAAGACAGGATACACCTATTTCTCCCTGTGTGATGAAGTATCATGTATCAATTGTGTCGCTTTTTTTGCTGATAACATTTCAAAAGACGGTGATAAAATTATTGCCGAAGGAGAACTTTCCGTATATGAAGCAAAGGGCAGCTATCAGCTTGTAATCAGAAATATTGAGAGAGTTGGATTCGGTAAAATTTTAGCTGATTTAGAAATGATGAAAGAAAGATTAAAAGCAGAAGGAATGTTTGATAGGCACAGGGATATACCAACATACCCTTCAAGAATCGGAATAATCACCTCTAAAACAGGGGCAGCATTAAAGGATATATTAAAAACCTTTGAAGGTGTTAAGGCTGCCATTGAAATTATTATTTACAATACATTGGTGCAGGGGGAAAAATCCAAAGAAAGCATTATTGACGGACTTAAGTTTTTCAATAATGAAAATAATAAACCGGATGTAATTTTGATTTCAAGAGGCGGAGGAAGCTTTGAGGATTTAAGCGTCTTCAACGACATAAAGGTTGCCGAAGAGGTATATAAATCAGAAATACCTGTGGTGACAGGAATTGGCCATGAAACTGACAGAACCCTGACAGATTATGTGGCGGATATATATTGCCATACTCCCACGGCAGCAGCGGAAAGAATAATAAGGGGATATAAGGATATTGAAGAAAAGCTTGAAGGCTACGCTTATGCATTAAGGCAAAATACCTTAAACAATCTTTCGATGAAAGAAGCAAGCCTGAATTCTTCAAAATTTATTTTAAAGAGCTGCCTGCCCGTAGAAAATATATACCGGCTGGTAAATGAAACAGAAGGCTACAAAAATATCATTAAAATCAGGACGGAAAAAGAGCTTGAGGGCTTGTCTTTTCAGCTTAAGCTATTAAAAGAAAAGCTTATCGGTTACGATTATTCAAAAAAGCTAAAAGAGGGTTTTGCTTTGGTTTCGGACAACAGCGGAAATATTATAAGGAAAAGCGAACAGATTGAAATCAAGGATATATTGAATATCAGATTTATGGATTTTATAATACAGGCAGAAACAATTAATATAAAAGAGGTTGAATAATGGAATTTGAAAGTTTTGAAAGTGCATTGGAATACTTAAAAAATATAATAAAAAAATTTGAAGAAAATGAAAACATTTCCATTGAAGAACTATTAAATAACTATGAAGAAGGAATGAAGGCTTATTCTTTCTGTGAAAAAAAGCTAAAAGAAACTCAAAAGAAAATAAAGATTATTGACGAAAATTTCGACCGCATTTCTTAGAATAATTATGAGCATATACACCAATTATACATAATAAGTACTTAATTATTAATAAAATTTAAAATTATAATTGATATTTATAAATCTTTGTGCTATAATTTTAAAGAATTGTTCAAATAGGCTTGAAAAGAAATTATGAGGTTATTTAGTAATTGATGGAAGAATATAGACTTGATGTATATCTGCACCAAAATAATCTGACTGAGAGCAGAGAACGTGCGAAACAGCTTATAATTAAAAACAGTGTATATGTTAATGATAAATTAGCTACAAAGCCTTCTTTTAAAGTAAGCTCTTCAGACAAAATTGAAGTCAGAAATAATTTTGAATATGTGGGAAGAGGAGCATCAAAAATAGAAAGAGCGGTTGAATATTTTCATATTGTTGTTGAAAATAAGGTAGCTGTCGATATAGGGGCTTCCACAGGCGGCTTTACAGACTACATGATTAAAAATAGTGCAAGAAAAGTCTATGCGATTGATGTAGGTCATGACCAGCTGCATGATACTTTGAAAAATGATGAGCGTGTAATAAACCTGGAGGGGACAAATTTCAGATATATGGATACTGGAATTTTTGAAGAATATGTCGATATAATTACCATAGATGTATCTTTCATATCATTGAAGTTAATTTTACCTAATGTTGCGAAAATCAGTAATGAAACTATAGATATTATAGCACTTATAAAACCTCAGTACGAGGCAGGAAGACATAATATTGGTAAAAACGGTATCATTAAGGACAAAAAAATCCATTTGGAGGTTTTAAGCAATATACAGATGTACTGCTGTCAAAACAACATGTTTATAAAAGATATTACCTTCTCCCCAATTAAAGGAGGAGACGGAAATATTGAGTACCTGGCTCACATTAAGAAAAACAAACAAGAAATTTATCCAACCCGAACAGAAACTCAATTCAAAAACTTAGTAACGCAAGCTTTTGAATATTATAAAAATATTAGTATGAGGTGACTAATGAAAAAGTATACAAGACAAACAAAAATTCTTGAACTTATTTCCAAAAAGGAAGTAGAAACTCAGGAGGAACTTGCAGACGGCTTGAAAGCAATGGGGATTGACGTAACTCAAGCTACTATTTCAAGAGACATAAAGGAACTCAGGCTGGTTAAGGTTATGTCCAAGAGCGGAAAATACAAATATGCAACCATAGGGCAGAACCAGGAAGGCATTACTGACAGGCTATATAAAATATTTGAGAACTCCGTAGTTTCTATTGATAATGCTATGAATACCATAGTTTTAAGAACAATACCGGGAGCTGCTCAGATTTGTGCATCAGCAATTGATTACATGGGTGTGGATGATATAGTAGGAACTCTTGCCGGAGATGATACGGTATTTGTAGCCATAAGGACAGTTGAAGCTGTAGAAAGAGTATTGGAAGAATTTAAAGGAAATATAAGATAACGGTGATATAATGCTGCTTAATCTAAGTATAAGCAATTTTGCTATTTTTGAAAATGAATCTATTAATTTTAATAAGGGTTTTAATGTATTTACCGGAGAAACAGGTTCGGGAAAATCAGTATTGATCGAAGCTATGTCGCTGATCCTGGGAGGAAGAGCCTCAAAAGACTTAATTCGAAAAGGAAAAAGCAGCGCTGTTATCGAAGCTGTTTTTGATGTTACAGATAATAGTGAAGTGTATAGTATTTTGAATAGGCTAAATATTCAAATTGATACTGAAGACTTTCTGATTATTTCAAGGGAAATACTGGATACCGGCAAAAGCTTGAGCAAAGTTAATGGGAGAGCTGTTCCTTTAAACTCCTTAAAAGATGTAGGAAGCTGCCTGATGGATATATACGGTCAGTTTGGTCATGAAAGTTTATTTAAAAAGGAAAATCACATTAAATTATTGGACAGTCTTATTCAAAAGGAGCTTAATGTCGATTTATGCCAGTACTCAAAATTGCTTGAGGAATACAATGAAAAAATAAATGAAATAGATTTTCTTCAAAAAAAACTTATTAATAAAGAAATTAAAATTGAACAGCTGCAATACGAAATAGATGAAATAGATGAAGCCGCCTTAGGGGAATCAGAAGAGGAAGAATTGTTAAAGGATATAAAAAAGCTTTCAAATATAAAGGAATTGCAGAACTCATTATATGAAGCAAACAATACACTTGCCTCAAATAATGCACTAAATAACGTTTACAGTATCATTAACAGAATTAAAGTATATGATGAAGCATTGGACAGTTTCCTTTCAAGGCTTGATATAATACTGGAAGAAATTCAATACCTTCACTATGATTTAAGAGATTATTCGGAGGGATTGGATTTTAATGAAAATAAACTTGAAACGATTGAAAATCGAATGACTCTTATTAACAGGCTAAAAAGAAAGTATGGATTTACAATTGATAAAATTTTTGAATACAGAAATGAATCAGAGAAGGAATTAAATTTATTAAAAGAGGCAGAATACAAATTAAATGATTTGGTAAAGGAAAAAAATTTATTATTTAATACATTAAAAGAGATTTCTGAAAAAATATCAAAAGAAAGAAAAAAAGCGGCTGAATTTCTTGAAAATCAACTTCTCATGGAACTTAATGACCTGAACATGAAAAATATAAGGTTTAAAGTAAGTATTGAAAGAAAGAGCTTCTTTTCACCTGATGGAATTGATGATGTAGAATTTTTAATATCAACAAATGCAGGAAGTGATTTGAATTCTGTTCAAAAGATTGTTTCCGGCGGAGAAGCCTCCCGCATCATGCTGGCATTTAAGAAGATAAGCGCTGATATTGCAAGCGTGCAAACTATGGTATTTGACGAAATTGATTCGGGAATCAGCGGCAAGACTGCTCAGATGGCAGGTATTAAAATGAACTATATTTCACATAAGCATCAGGTAATATGTGTAACACATTCACCGCAAATAGCTTCTATTTCGGAAAATCATTTTTTAATTGAAAAAAAAGTAGTTGGTGAGAATACTTACAGCACTGTTAAGAGGCTTAATGATGAAAACAAGGTTTATGAAATTGCCAGATTATTAAGCGGTATGAAAATTACTGAAAAATCCTTAAATAATGCAAAAGATTTGATTGATTCAAGCAAGAATGTTTAATAAAGGATTAGAAAATCAGAATAATACAAGTGTTATGTGGAGAAATTAAAGATAAAACTTGAAGGAGAGCATAATGAAGAGTTTCGCTAAAAGAGTTTTATTCTTTATTTTTTTTATTGTCATTTTGTTGGCCGCAGTCTATTTTGGCTATGATTTAAATACAAATCCATATGTGTTAACTAAAACGGACAATGAAGTAATTGAAACTGAAGGCAAATACTTAATCCCCGGAGGTCAGACCATAGGTGTGGAATTAAAAACGGAGGGTATTTTAGTCGTAGGACTGGCGGATATAATAAATACTGATGAATTATCTGTTTCTCCAGCAAAAATTGCAGGGATGCAGATAGGAGACAAAATATTAGCAATAGATTCTCATAGTATTGAGGGAACAGATGATGTATTGAAATATACAAGGGAACAAGGGATTAAGGACTATAGCTTTACTGTAGAAAGAGAGGGCAAAATTTTTGATTTAATTCTTTCTCCTGTTCAGATGTATGAAAGTGATGAACTAAAATTTGGATTTTGGTCGAGAGAAAATATTGCGGGTATAGGAACAGTCACATTTGTAGACCCTAAGACGCGAAAATTCAGTGCTATAGGTCACGGAATTTCCGATTCGGAAACGGGTTCCCTTATTGATATAGAAACAGGTACTATATCAAGAGCTAACATTACGAATATAAAGCTGGGAAAGAAAGGAGAACCCGGAGAAATAATGGGATATATTTTAAAAAATGAACATCTTGGGACGGTTGAGGACAATACGAGCTTTGGTATATATGGCAATATTGATAATATTAGTATGGGATATTTCAGTCGTGATTTAATTGAGGTTGGTAAAAAGGAAGAGATAAGGATAGGACCTGCTCAAATAT
>ENA-UOOR01003575-UOOR01003575.1-fermentation-metagenome-genome-assembly--contig:-NODE-3575-length-13502-cov-14.606678_pt1 | contig 13502 bp, 9 predicted proteins | sample MGYA00245780_ERZ724029 | MGnify/ENA primary metagenome ERZ724029 (study PRJEB28704, sample SAMN03018315) | fermentation metagenome | biome: anthropogenic terrestrial biome; feature: soil; material... | reverse complement strand
CCCATCATATCTTTCATCTCCTTTTTGTATTATATATTTCAACGCAATAATTCACGTCTTATTATTTCTGCTCTTTTTTTATCTCTTTCTTTTGGTGAGAGTTCAGCTTCAATAGTTGAAATGTTGTTTGGCTGGCTCCAAATCATAAGCTGATAAATATTCTTACCCTTAACCATTGGAGTTATTCCCATTTCACTTCCAAGCTTAATGAGTGACAATAACTTCATTGCCTCATCCACCGATATTTTTCTTGCATTTGTAAGCAATCCATATGCCCTGTAAAAATCATCTTCCAATTCATCATAATTATTCTTCAACAGGTGCTCTCTTGTGTTTTTTTCCTTATCAATAATTTGCATTACAATTTGAGTGATTTTATCAATTAAAATTTCTTCAGAAACACCTAATGTTCCCTGATTTGAAATTTGATATAAATGACCTATTGAGCTTGTTCCCTCTCCATATACCCCCCTAACGGCAACCCCTAATTGGGAAACCCCGTACAGAAGTTTATCAATCTGATTTGTTATGGACAGTGCAGGCAAATGCAGCATTACGGATGCTCTCATACCTGTTCCTAAATTAGTGGGGCAAGCTGTAATATATCCTAATTCCCTGTCAAATGCATACTCAACATTTTCTTCAATAATATCATCCACTTCATTGCTTAATTTCCAGCATTCTTTCAAGGATAACCCGTCTTCAATGGTTTGAATTCTTATATGGTCTTCCTCATTTATCATAACTGCAGTTTTTTGGTCGGGACTTAGAAGAAATGCACCTACATCTCTTTTATTTGCCAATGCAGGAGATATAATGTGATTTTCAATCAATGAATTCTTCTTAACATCGGACAGCTCTTTCATATATGTCAGCTTGTAATCTTTATAATGCTTGCTTACTGCGTTATTAATTTCTTGAATAACACAGCTTGATTCTGCATTAGTCATATTTACAGGGAATTTGTAATTTTTTAAATTTCTTGCAAGTCTGATTCTGCTGGTTATTGCAATATCATTATTTTTCAAATTGCTCATCCCCCTTTTTATTTTCCAATTCGTAGATTTTATCTCTCAGTTCTGCCGCGAGTTCATATTCCTCCCTCTCAACAGCACCTTTCAAATCATTTTTCAATCTTTCAATATCCATTTGAACCTTGTAATCTCCGCCTGCTCTTTTAGGAATTTTCCCTGTATGTCTGTCATATCCCTGTATGCTTTTTATTACAGGTTTCAACCTGCCCTTGAATGAATCAATGCAATGGCTGCAGCCGAATTTGCCTGTATTTCTGAAGCTTTCGTATGTCATGCCGCAATTTGAGCAGCCCTTTGCAGGTAAGTATGTTTTATTATTAAAAGAATTGTTCAGCATTGCAGAGAACAAATTCTCCATTGAAAAATTTGAATTTAAAATCGTCTGGTTCTTTTTAGCACATTCTTCGCACAAATGACTTTCTGTCTTTTTTCCGTTAATTATGTGAGTTAAATGTACATTTGCTTCATTCTTACCGCATTCATTACACAACATATTTACCCCTCCAATCATTTAATAATCATTATTTTCTACGGATACTAATATCATTTCTTTCAAAAGATCAGCCCGCAGCTTATTTCTATCCTCATAAGCAACAATATTTAGAACTCTGTCGCTTAAAACACTTTGCATGATTGCTCTTTCACCTTCTGTTATTACTTCTCTTTCCATCAGTGCATTGACTAAATCAATTGATTTATTTAATGTAATGCTGTCTCCTATAGTTTCATTCAATATACGCTTAAGTTCATCCTCCATTGATGAGCGAACCTTAAAAATTCGTATATACCCGCCTCCGCCTCTTCTGCTTTCAACCACATATCCTCTGTCATTGGTAAAACGAGTAGTCAGAACATAGTTAATTTGAGATGGAGAACAATCAAACTGCTGTGCTAATATATTTCTCTGAATTTCGATTGCATCATTATTGTTAGCATCCATTAATTCTTTTATGAAGCCTTCAATTATATCACTTAAATTTGACAATTCATCCCTCCTTACTTGGTCTATTTGTCTTGTCCTTAACTGCCTTTGACTTTGACTATCTTTGACCTTAAGATTATTTTAACACTTTTAAAAAAGAAATGCAAGGGGTTTTTCAATATTATTTTAACCACCGGTTACACCTCGTAGGTGTAGTTTAAGTTTGTAAATCTAATTTAGTTTAACATTTGACCAATAAAACAGTGGCAAATGATAATACAGGACATAGAATACTAGGAAACAATTAATTTATTAAAGAGGTGATTATAAAAATGCAAGGTATGCACACACATGGTTTTGAAGGCCCTACTTCTATAAATGAAAATCACAGGCATTTTTACAACGGAATATCTTCTGCAGAACCCAATATTCCGGGACATGTTCATAATATATCTGCTACAACCACATTTAACAATGGGCACAGTCACAGCTTCAATGTAAACACGGCTCCCGCAATTCCCGTAAAACAAGGGCATATGCACCCGTATATGGGAACTACTACCTTTGACAGCGGGCATGTCCATTATTTTAGAGGCAACACTACAGTTTCAAGGTAAAAATTTTAAAATCGGCAGCATTTAATATGAGGCCGATTTTTTTGAAGCATCTTACAGTTCACTAAACAATAGAGATATGTACAATTGGATTACATCTATTAACATTTCTTCTTCTGTTCAGAAATATCATTGTTCTCCTGAACAAGAGAATTATAATCCAAAAAACAAGTATACCATTCCGGACAAATTAATCCGGGCTGTCCTTCCTGTCTTAAGCGGGCTTCGGTGAAATTATTGGTAGTAGGCATCATAACAGGGTCTCCCGGCATCCAATTAGCAGGTGTATAAACTGCCTTTTTTGTCTATTAGAAATTTGGGATGATATTTATCATTTTTCTATAAAAGGTTCTAAATGAGCTATTAATTGAATATTTCTATTTATCTCATTTCTAATTTTATCTTCAATTAAATGAATTAATTCATGTGAACACTCTACACTCATTTTTGGTTCTGTCATAATATGCATATCAACAAATAAAGCATTACCGTATCCCCTGCTGCGAATATAATGAGTATTTTTAACTTGCTCAAAGCCTAATACAATATCTTCAATCTTATTAATATCAATAGCTGCTTTATCAAGCAAGATGCCGCTGTTATCAATAAAGATTTCATATGATGCATGTATAATAAAACCAGCCACAATAAATGATGCAATTGAGTCAATTACAGAAGGCAGACCAAATTTTATACATATTAGAGTTATAAGCACTCCTATTGATACATAAATATCACTTCTTGTATGCATAGAATCAGAAATTAATATTTTGCTGTCTAATGTTTCCCCCTTTGCATATTCATATTTACTTACAAATATATTAATTCCTAACGTGAATAATAGTATTATAAGACTTTCTATTGTTATTTCAGGCATTATAGGATTTAAAATCCTATTAATTGCACTTGTAATTACTTTTACACCTATTATAAACAGCATTATTGAAATGAATAATCCAGCCAGCATTTCAAATTTTCCATGTCCATAGGGATGCTCTTTATCTACCGGTTTAGAAGCAAAATATATTCCAATTAATCCAACAATATTTGAAGAACCATCTGTTAAGGAATGAAAACCGTCAGCAGTCATACTATTGCTTTTTATAATATTCCCTATAACAATTTTTAATAAAGCTACTAATAAATTTGCAACTAAAATAATCAATAAAACTCTTTTAACTTTTTTATAATTATCATAATTCATGCAATCCCCCCTGTCATATAGCTTTTAACGGTTAAAAAAATCTGTGAAGCTAAGGAATTAGTCCCACAGATTATCTGCTGCCAAATGGCCCGGCATTGCCTGATCTATCAAATATTATTTTTTATATATAATATATGTATCAAACAATATATGTGTTAATAATATTTCCAGAGTTTTGGATTAACCGTGTAAGGTATATAGTTACTTGATAAAAATTCGTATCCTTTCAGGTTCCATACAGGAATCAATGTATCTCCCTTAATAAAAGGTAATCCTGCATCAACTATCATGCCGGTCTTTGCTGTTTTATTTTCCGCTTCAACTTTGCTCCAATTTATTTTATTATATGTTTCTTGATTTATCATACCCGTTTCATAGGATTCATTTTTTCTCAAGCTATTTAACGCTTTTCCCTGACCGCTCTCATTATTATTCATATGGAAACCCCCAAACATTTTCTTATAATAATTTATGCGGTCATTGGATATATAATATCTAATAAAATCAATTTCTTGTTTAAACTCCAAAGAAGTCAGTCATTAATTAAGTTGTTATTTATTGCTATTTTTGATATACTATCATTGTAAAGCATTGTTTGAGGAGGTTTATGGAATGGAAAGTTATTCTTTTAAAAAAAGAGAGGGGTTTCATATGAAATACCATGCTAAACAAACAAGAAAAACCGTTAGTATTATTCTGTTATTATGTATTATTTTTAGTTCCTTTCCCAGCCTTGCTTACACAAACTTTGAATCTTCAGATGGCTATGTACAGCAATCCGCTCATGAGGCAGCACTTAATTCCTTAACCAACCAACTTAACAGTAAAGGTATAGGTTTGTATTCAATTATGAGCGAGGATAATGTTATCTCGCCTTCCGGATTTGATTTTGGGACAAAGGTATCATATGAAATAAATGAGCCATTAATTATTAATGATAGTAATGAGATAACCACAGTAATTACATTTAAGCTAAGTTCCCCAAATGATAGAGAAGTATCCTTTGATTATAAAGTGTACCCCGGTAGCGCTTTTTTGTATACACATTATGAAGGTGTTGAAAATGGCAGCATTGTCTTTCCAGCAGAACAAACCGAAATAAGTATAGAGATTAAAATTAACAACAACTATGAGAAGGATAGTCCCTTAGCTTCGAACCATGGAGAAATTTGGTCAGGAGAAAAAGTGTTTTATATTAGCTGCTTTAATATAAACAATGCTCTGTTTGAAAGCGATAGAGAAGTTATGACTGTTCCTGTAAGGATTGAAAACGCTCTCAATCTTAAACAGATATACGAGAATGCTGCCAATGTCTTTATGGCTGATATATCTCAAATCCAAAATGCAGAAAGCGTTCTTGATACTGAGGGTAAATATGTCAACACAGGTGCAGTAATTAATATTGCATCAGCTTCAGCCATAACAGCAGACGTGAGAAAAATGATAGACATTGGTACCTTTTCTCACCTAAATTTGCCCATTGGATATTTTTTGAATGAATTAGGTGCAACAGGGGAAGTAAGTTTACAAATTGTAAAAAACTATGCTTCTTCCTCGAATTATGATTTTAATATGAACACTTCCATAGACGCAGCAGAAGAAATAATCGATTTTGGATTCAATGATGCTTCATTGGGTGATTTATACATGGGTCGTAATAATGAAGCAAACGGTGCGGTTAAGTCCTTAGACATCAGTTTAAACTATGATATTACAGACAATGATACGGTATATACTGTGTTTCATGACGAAGATGGTAATTATGTTCAATATCAGATGAATTTTGAGGATAAAATAAAACCGGAACCTATAGGCAGCGAAGCACCTACAGGTGTATATTGTTTAGGAGAGAATATACCGATAACCGTTACATTTAACGAAGCTGTTTTAACAGATGATATAAGTATAAAGGCAAATGGTACTGTTTTGTATCCTGTTGAAAGAAAAGGAACAATTTCCGAAGATGTGAGCTTTTTGTATGAGATATGTCCTGATTTTGACAACTTGATTGATATACAAGATGTAACAGGTGCAGTTGACTTGTCCGGTAAAGAACAGGATGACAGCATGACGTACAACAATCAGATTACAGTCGTTGAGCTTAAATCTTACTCCACTGAAGAACTACTGTCTTATTGTGCTGATACGGAAATAGTGGTGAATCAAGGCAAGAGCATGAATGCCGAAGTTGATATAATCCTATCCCTCAAAGAAAATGTAGAGCTTTCAGATTATCTCTCAGAACACAAGGCAGAGGATGGTCGTATAAAAACAATCAAGGCAGTAGTAATAGGAGAGAACGGAAGTTCTTATGATGTAGAGCTTTATACTGAAGATGAATATTCTATTACTCAGCTTAAAGGAAAATTCACAGCGCCGTCAAGTTCTGAAATATCAGATACTAATTATATAGCTGAAATATATTTTGATGAAAATGAAATTAACAATTTTGAATTAATATATTCTTTGTCAAAGCAATATACCCTGCCTCAAATTATATATATTGATAATGAATCTGATTTAGAAATATTATATGAAAATTGGCCTGCAGAAAATAAAATATCTTCCGGCAGCGTTGAGCCGATTTCATTGGGATACAACATTAAAAACAATGCTACATGGCAGGAGCCGGATGACCTTGTGTGGGCTTCAAGCGACAATACTATTGCTTCAATCACCACATCAGGTGCAATTTTACTGACAGGAATACCCGGCAGCGTTAATTTTTATCTGACAGCTCTAAATCCAGGACAAGCAGAAAAAGAATTTACTATATACAGTAATGCTTTACAGGTAATCGATACTGGTGAGGTGTTTTTAAACATCAGCTCCTGGTCAGAAAATATTGAAATAATAGAAGGAAACGATGCTAAAATTTACTACTCTACCAACATTTCAGCTAATAATGAAGCAGCTACAACTTTCCATTATGATTTATTTGAAGCGGAATATGAAGCTGATGAAATCACAAAGGGCAAATTAATTGCTAATGATACAAAATTTTTCACCGCTGAAACTCAGGAATTCAATTATACAGTTGATAGGCAGTATTTAAACAATATATCTGAAAGAGGAAAATATAGTTACATACTTGAAATATCTGCAAGAGATGAAAAAACTGATATGATGTTTACAATATCAGCATATATTCGGGTGAAGAGTTTACCTGCAAAAGCAGTATTGAGCAAGCCGGACAGTTTTTATATAATAGATGAAGCTGAGAATTTTAATGTGAAATTTGATGTTGATAACTATAACGATAATACAGAAGTTATGCTGACTGTTGTAAAGAATGGTGATACTGTGATTGCTAAAAATAGTATAACCGACAGAAACAAGGATATATCGGTGCCAATCATCGAAGTAGATGACGATAATTTGTACGATATATATATGGTATCTCTTAGGGCGAAAAATGATTTTGATGAAACTTATTCATATGATTCTTATACAATGTATGTATATAATTCTGATGCTCTTAAGATAAGTGTTAATGGCGAGAATAAAGAAAGCCATACCATGAGTATGGATGATATTCTTGGTCACATGTCAAGCGAAGACATATTAGCCCTCAACAGAGAAATTTTCTTAAGGGATAATATAAGTATTAATAACAGTGATTATAATTGGAGCAGGCTATATGACAAAATAACTTGGTCAGTTGAAGATGAAAACATATTGTCACTTAAGTACAAGAATGGCGGATTATTAAGCAATATTGATGATAATGTCTTAATTTCACCTAATGCACAGCTGTTTCTTGAAGGGCTGTCTGCAGGTAAGTCATACATTACAGTCAAACACAACTTGACGGGAATGGAAAAAGAAATCGAAGTAACTGTAGATAATTTAAAGGGAAAATTATTCCTATTCCAAGTTTTCCCGGCTCAAAAGAGCGAGGTTACCTATACGGACGGTGACAACAATTACAAAATAAGAAAAACTGATGAGGATGGAAGAATTGCAATATTTGAGAAGTCAGGTATAAAAGGTAATATAGAATTTAGACCTGAGAACAATGCAGCATATGATACATTTATTCTTAGCAGCAGCGAACTTAGCTCAATGCAGCAAGTTTCAAATTATTCCGGTTTGTACCCACAAAACAATATTGTTTTTAAAACAGCTGAATATGAAACGACATTCGATGTAAGGCTTATTGATGAAGGAAGATATTCTTCTTATGAAGGTGGTGTAATAATAAAAGGCGGAGTATACAGAAACGGAGTATATTGTCCGGGTGCAACAATTAACGGAAATAATGGACAGCAAGAACAGTCAGTTGAAAAAACCGGCTCTAGATATATATTGACGTTCAACAAGGATGAATTTGTTAATAATGAATATAAAGAGCCTATCACATCGGAGGATAAAATAGAATATATTTTCGAGGTGAGCGTCCCCGATGATTCATATTATTCAAAATTTGTAAAAGTGGAAAACCAAACTATACGCTATTTTAAAACCTTCTATAATGCACCTGCTCCCGCAGGAACTGCATATTTAGAAAGCAGGAATAGTTCAAGAATTGAAAACGACATAAGCATAGCTTCTCAAAAGTTTATATTAGGTGGTAATGAATCGGATGTTCCTGAAAGTATCATTATTGAAGACCTATCAAAGTCAGCGTATATAAAAACGGATATTGCCTTTAAGGGTAATCCTGCCAGCAGATATGATATTAAATTTTTAGATAAAAAGGATAATATGCTTATTGATTCATCAAACACAGAAGTAGAGTCAAATGAATTTTCTGATACCATATTAATTAAAAACACCTTCGATATACTAAAATATGTTTCTACTTTAGACTTAGGCGAGGTAAGGAATCTGAATATGCTGATTACTGTAAAGGGTGCAGATGGGCTTGAGCTTATAAATCTTACGACAAATTACCGTGTCAGCCGGATAAATGATATCAGTGAAATAAGCTCTTTGGAAACAGGGGGACTTAAAAAACTTGGACAAGACGTCAGGGATTCAATTAAAGGGTCCTCTTTGATTGATACAGACGGCAAAGCAGATTATATTAAGACATCACTAAATTATATAAGCGGATTTTCAGTAGACTCCGATAAGCTGCGTCTTGAAATAACTCCTACAGACAACCCCCTTGTATTTAAAGGAGTTATAATGATGGGAGTAGGAGAGTTAAGCAGATATATGAAGTCCGGGGTTTACAGCGGAGACGAGAAGGCATCTATGCTATATGACTATATACCAAGCTATGAAACATATGACCGCGATTTCATAAAAGACAGCGAAATATACATGGATGCTTACATGGGCGGTTATGGGTCTAATAACAAAGTATACGGCGGCGGAGCGTATTTTGACTGTGAAATATTTTATGATATTAATGATGAAGAGTGGAAAATTATTGTGTTAAAATCATTTGTGCATATAGGCGGAGGATATCATTATCAAAAAATATACAATACATGGATAGGACCTGTTCCGGTAACAGCGGAGTTCTTGGCAGGAGGAGCAGGTCAGTTGAATTTAAAATCGGCATCTGACGGAATCGATAAAGGTACCACTTATATTACAGAGCTCCAGCCCTACATTTACATCAGGGGGTTTGGAGGTGTAGGACGTGATTATAAAATTGTGAGCTTAAAGGCAGGGGTTTATGGAAAAGTATCACTTGACCAACAGTATCTATGGCTAAAAAGCGAAAACAAAAACATTAACGGTCAAAAAATAACATTAGCAGGTGAAACAGGAATTGAATACGAAATAAAGCTTGTACTTATAAATGTTGAAGGTACATATAAAATAGGAGAAGGAAGCAAATCTTGGACATTTAATGACTACAACAACATAAGAAAACAATATGAGCTAATGGGATTAAGGAGTGTCGGCTTTAACCTTAATGATGAAACAGACAACAGAAAAGCAACCTTTGAAGACAGGTCATATTTAGCCCATGAAAGAAGCTGGAACTCGTTCATGGCAAGAAGGGCTTTTGCAGGCGGTACTAATATTATTCAAACAAATGCATATCCTTATTCAAATCCGGTACTTAGCACTGATGGTGAAATGATGGTATATATATCAGATATGGACAGTACTGAATTAAATGAAACTTCCGCGTGTTTTTCACTAAAATCAGATGGAGTATTTCCTGAAGGAACACCAATTAATTCTTCCGACTATGCGGATTTAGATGCAGTGATTGATGGTACTGCTGATAATGCAGCAGTTGCTTGGACACGGGTTATAACAGATATGGAACTAAGCCCAGGCAGCAAAGCTACAAATGAAGATATACTACATATGATGTCAGGAACGGAAATCATGGCTGGTATATACGATGGTTCAAAATTCATTACAACTCGTTTGACTGAAAATTCAATGGCTGATATGTCTCCCGTAGTTGCTGCAAACGGAAATAAAGCCATAGTAGCATGGCGAAGCTTCGATGCAGGAGTAGATTCGGGCAGTGAAGACGAGACTGAAAGTCATTTGAGCATTGAAAACAGAGATAATATAATGTACCGCATATATAACGGCAGTGAATGGAGCGAGGAAAAATACCTGTATGACGGAAGTATTGACAACATAAATAGCTATAATATAAAGATGCTTTCAAATGGAACTTCAGCAGTAACATATGAGGTAACAATTGGCAATACTGATAACACTGAAATATATTGCGCTATAATAGATAAGGATGGCAGCATACTAAATAATATAAGATTAACTAACAGTGAGGAAGGAGATGAAACTCCTCAGATAACATCTGTAGAATTCCCCGATAGCGAAGAACGCTTCGTTATAGCGTGGAATTCAGTTACTGAAACAGGCATAGATGAAATTAAAGGAAAAAGTGTAATTAGAATTGCAGCTATTGACGAAAATGGTAATATTTATTCTCATCTTGAAGCTGAAATTGAAAGCTCGGATACAGTGGATTACAGCGGTTTCAAATTTCCAAAGGGCTCAGAAAAACTAGAGGATTTGTCAATCGTTTGGGCGCAAGCGGAATTTGACTCCGAAGGTAATTACAGCCATTCATTATGGGGCAGAAGATTTTTATATAAGGATGAAAGTTTTATAGTTTCTCCTGAAATTAAGCTTTTAGAACTTGATAAAAAGATTTCAATTGACTTTTATGATTCGCATGTTGATAATACGGAAAAAATCAATTTTATGCTTCAAACAACTGATTATAATACAGACCAAAGACTCAGCAATATAATTTATGGACAGGCAGAGTATTCAAATATACTATCACTTGAACAAATATATTATACCCATAATGATATACTTCCCGGCAATAAAATGCCCTTTATGTTTCGACTATATAACAAAGGAATTGAACCAATAGATAATGTAAGTATTGAATTTGGAGGAATAATTCACAAGTTTGCAGACAGCGATTATATCATACCCGGACAGTACAAAGATATCAATATATTATACACGGTTCCAGAGACAATTGTAGACCCTGAATATTCTATTACTGCAGAATATCCTTCATCTTCGGATAAAGTTACAGGTACAATTAAGCTAAATATTCCTGATGTGGGCATATATAGCATTGATGTTGTTAAGGAAGCGCAAAGAGAGAGAATACTCAGCATAATGCTTCACAATAATACTTACTCCAAACTGACAGAAGGCAAACACATAATAAAACTTTATGCATACGACAGCCCTGACTCTGAAGCAATGCCGATTGCAAGCGCAATAATATCCGATGCTGATTCCTTTAATATGATTAACAGCGGTATGTACAGCAAGAATATATTGCTAAATGAGGAAGCATTGCAAGGCATACTTAATGAGGAAGGTGAGATACCTGATAATGGGGTCCGAATATTTATTAATGCAGTGATAGAAGAAAATGGTGAAGAAATTGAAGATTTTGATTTATCCAATGACTGGGACTATATTACAATTAAAAGCCTTATAAGCAAAAACATGGAGAGGGTTACTTTAGTAAGCCGAATGAATTCCGCTCAGGCTGCGTCAGTACAGGTTCAGTTTACGAATAATTCCATGAATGAATTAAAAGGCGGAAATATTGTAGTAAGCTTGAAGAATGAAAGCGGTAGTATAATTGAGACAAAACAATTCGGCGGCAAAAATTCATTGACTGTAGGCGGCGAAGAAACCTTCGCAACGATATTTGACTTTAATAGTGGGGGTGCTTCATTTGATGCAGCGTATATACCGTATAAGCCGGATGATGGCAAAGATACTTCTGATAAGCCAAAAGATGCTAAAAAGCCGAAGGATTATATAAATCCCTTTAAGGACGTCAATGATACAGATTGGTTCTATGATGCGGTTAATTTTGTGTTGGAAAATGAGCTTATGATTGGAACAAGCACCGATGCATTTGAACCTGAATTATTAGTCACAAGGGGGATGCTTGTTACAATACTTCATAGATTAGAAACCCTTCCAGCCGCGGCAAGCGGTAATTTCACAGATGTTGAACAGGGTGATTATTATTATGATGCTGTAGCATGGGCGCAACAAAACGGTATAGTTTTAGGTATCAACCAATCATTATTTGGTCCAAATGAAAGTATAACCCGAGAACAATTTGCAGCCATTCTATACAGATACTACCTATATAAAAACAACGGTGTTATAGATATTGGAGCAGATTTGTCCGGCTATGAGGATAGCGGAATGATATCAAATTATGCATTGCCTGCACTACAGTGGGCAGTCGGAAAAGGACTTATCCAAGGAAGAGGTGAGGATACTCTTGCTCCCCGGGGTAACGCCACCAGGGCAGAAACAGCTGTAATATTACAGAGATTTTTAGAAGGAAATATATAGAACTAATCCCGGTATTTCATACCGGGATTTTTCGAATTCCAAAAGATAATTTCTAATTAATCTACATTTGATTTGCGGAAGATGCCAAACATTCTTCTTATAGATTTTTTCTCCTACAATTGTGAATTAATCTTTTTACACTAAATTATTTAGAGAATCTTATAATCAAATAACTTGGAGTTTCAATAAATGCATTATAACGATCATAGTTACCTTGTTTCCATTTCTCCGGCGGGTATGGCTCCTCTACTCTTTCAATCTTTAATCCGGCACCGATGATTGCATTAAAATAATCAGCGAACGTATAATGATAACTTGTGCTTAAATAATCTTTAATGCTATCGTTGTACTCTATCCAAGGCTGAATATATGCCCTTTTACTCTTATCTAAATACCTTACAGTCCATTCATCATCAGATGGAAATTCTCCGTTTCTATCAACAGGATATTGTGCTGTATAAACGGGATGCATCATAGAAACAATACATATGCCTTTTTCATTTAGCGCTTTATAAATATTATTAAACAGTCCTTCAAGGTCACTAATATAGTGGAATGTTGAAGACGAAAATATGAAATCGAATTTTCCATCAATATATGTATTAAAATTACTTATATCGCCTTTAATAAACTCAACTTTCGAACCTCTATCAGCAGCCTTTTCTTTTGCAATATTTAACATATTCTCCGAAATATCAATTCCTGTTATAGAAAACGGATTTTCTTTTTCAAAAAGGAAATCAAAACGTCCCGTACCACAACCTAAATCTAAAATCTTTTTCTGTTGCAGGCTTGGTAGCATCCTTTTAATACATGGCCATTCAATAGTATAACTGTATGAATCTTCATCTTCTGTAAAGTCTTCATATGCCTTGGACATTTCATCCCAATTTTTTTCTATTTCATTTTTCATAATTGACCTCTTT
>ENA-UOOR01003572-UOOR01003572.1-fermentation-metagenome-genome-assembly--contig:-NODE-3572-length-13517-cov-2.611796_pt1 | contig 13517 bp, 11 predicted proteins | sample MGYA00245780_ERZ724029 | MGnify/ENA primary metagenome ERZ724029 (study PRJEB28704, sample SAMN03018315) | fermentation metagenome | biome: anthropogenic terrestrial biome; feature: soil; material... | reverse complement strand
ATATACTGATCCGAATATTGAAAATACATATTTTTCAACAAGGTGGGGGGTTTCTTTCATTGATGCTGAAAATAATGAAGGTCGCCCTGTTGTTGAAATAGCACATATTGATAAAGATTCACCATTACGCCATATGGTCCTCTATGGAACAGAAGATTATATTGAAGTTAAAGTTGGATATAATGTTGAAAAGATTATGTATAGTGGTGTGGATTTAGATCCTGATGATGATCATACAATATTAAGAAAAGATGGTGCTGAACAAACAGCATTACAATTAGATCAAGCTCTGGTTATTGATGATATGGTTACATCTTATTCTGGTGGTGGTATTAGAGGTTCAATTATTACAACATTGTATTTAATTGTTCTTACTCTTATTATTGCCCTACCACTAGGAATAGGGGCAGCAATCTATTTAAGTGAGCTAGCACCCCAAAATCGTATAACAGGTATTATTAGATCAATGATCGATATGATTAGCGGAATCCCATCAATTGTCTTTGGATTTGTTGGATCTGCTATCTTTATTCCCTTCATGAATGGAGCAATTGGTTCCAATGGTGGAAGTATTGCCTCAGGAGCTCTTACTCTAACAATTATATTACTTCCAGTTATTATTCGTACAACTGAAGAGGGACTAAGAATTGTCCCTGCATCTTATCGTCATGCCTCACTTGCGCTTGGAGCGACACAAACACAAACAACATTTAAAGTTGTATTACCAAATGCCGTAAGTGGTATTTTAACAGCGACACTTTTAGCGATAGGACGTATTATCGGAGAAAGTGCAGCTTTAATTTATGCCGTTGGAACAGCAGTAAAAGATCATGTACAGATTAATCAATCTTCCACATCTCTTGCTGTTCACATTTGGAGTGCGATGGCTGGTGAAAGTCCAAACTTTGAATTATCATCAGCAATTTCGATTGTTATATTAATTGTTGTTTTTATACTAAGCACAATCGTGAAGTTAATTTCGCGTAGATTAAATAAAAGGGTGGAAGATTAATGGAAAATGTATTTAAAGTCGATAAATTAAATTTATCATATGGAGACAATCATGTCTTAAAAGATATAGATATGGAATTATATAAAAACCAAGTAACAGCTTTTATTGGACCATCTGGATGCGGAAAGTCAACATTCTTAAGATGTTTGAACCGTATGAACGATTTAATCCCAAGTTGTCGTATTAGTGGAAGTCTTGAATATAATGAAAAAGACATCAATATGATGCAAGCAATGGAATTGCGTACTAAAGTTGGAATGGTATTCCAATCACCAAATCCATTTCCAATGAGCATTTTTGATAATGTTGCATATGGGCCTAGATGTCAAGGAATTAAAAATAAGCAAAAACTTCATAATATAGTCGTCAACGCATTACAAAAAGCAGCATTATATGATGAAGTAAAAGATCGTTTAAAAGATAATGCTCTAGGATTATCTGGTGGGCAACAACAAAGATTATGTATTGCTCGTGCAATTGCCATGGAACCAGATGTAATTTTAATGGATGAACCAACTTCAGCTTTGGATCCAATAAGTACATTAAAAATTGAAGAATTGATTTTAGAATTAAAAGAGGATTATACAATAATTATCGTAACTCATAATATGGGGCAAGCTGCAAGAGTTTCTGATTTCACTGCTTTTTTCCTTCTTGGAGAAGTAGTTGAATATGCACCAACAGTTGATTTATTTAAAAACCCAAAAAATAAGAAAACAGAAGATTATATTACTGGTAGGTTCGGATAAGGAGGACTTATGCTTACAATTGATAAAGAATTAGAAAATTTAAATCAGATGCTATTAAAAATGGCAAACATCGTTCAGAAAAATATCTTAGATGCATTTTCCGCATACCAATCTGGCGATCAATCAGTTTTGATTAATGATGATGTTGTCGATCAATATGAAAGATTAATAGAAGAAGTTTGTTTAGATATAATCCTTAAAGAACGTTTGTATGCTCGTGATTTAAGAAAAGTAACAGGAATTTTAAGAATGGTTTCTGACCTTGAAAGAATTGGCGACCATGCTGAAGATATTATGGAATATCATCATAATAGTCGAAATGAAAATATTGCTCAATATTTAGGATTTTCTGAAATTCTTGAAACAGCAAGTTCAATGGTAGTTGATTCTATTTTAAGTTTTGTAAATGAAGATATGGAACTAGCCCGTGATGTAATTATACGTGATAATATCGTCGACGATGGTTTTCAAGATTTATTAAAAGAACTTATTACTAAAATCGATAATCATGAAATACCATCATCAGTTGCAATTTATGCTTCAATTGTGTTAAAATATATAGAGAGAATAGCTGACCATGCTGTTAACATTGCAGAGTGGGCAGTATATATTGTCAACGGTTATTATAAAGACAGAAAAATATTCTAAAGGTGGGATAAAATGGAATACTTAATTTACTCGGTTGAGGATGACCCAGATATTGGACGCCTTATAAACGTTGCGTTAACTAAGCAAGGATTTCAGGTTGTATCTTTCTCAAATGGAGAAGATTTCTTCAAGGAATTTAAAGAAACAAAACCAAATATGGTTTTATTGGACATGATGCTTCCGGGAATAAGTGGAAGTGATATCCTTAAGAAAATTAGAGATAATGCTGATAATGATGAAATAGATATTATAATCGTTTCAGCAAACAATATGTTAATGGATAAAGTCGATGGTCTTGATTTGGGCGCAGATGATTATATTCCAAAACCATTTGATATTTTAGAATTAATGTCGAGGGTTAATGCGAAAGCAAGGCGCCATCGCCGAAAAAGAATTCTAACCGCTAAAAACATTGAACTTGATTTAGATAAACATATTTGCACTAAAGATGGAGAGGAAGTTGCCTTAACAGCTAAAGAGTTTGAAATTCTATCATTTCTTTTTATGAAGAAAGATGTTGTTATTTCTCGTGAAGATATAATAGGAAAATTATGGGGAACTGATATTTTGAAACGCGTACAGTTGATATGCATATTAAGTCCCTAAGACAAAAACTCGGTGATGACTTAATTAAGACAATTCGTGGCGTTGGTTACATGGTAAGTGAATGAGAAAAAAAATCATATTAGCCAGTTGGCTCATCTCTTTAATCACTATTATCATTCTCTTGGTGATTAGTACTGCGATTGTATCGGGATATCGTGATCGTAATACGGAGCAACTTTTAAAGAGTTACTCCTCAGTTGCTACAAACATTTATGATGGAACTAATCCCAAAAATGTAAATACAGCCGTAAGAAAAAATTCTTCGAAAGCTGTAATCACTATAATTGACTTTGATGATAATGTTATCTTTAACTCAAATGAATATATTGAAATAAATGATGATTTTAAAACAACAGTAACCGATCATATAGGTCGTTCAGTTCATTTAACAAATGATAATGAGAGAATGATATATTTCACTGTAATCGACAGCAATCATTATATTGTGATTGGAACACCTACGCCATCAATGGCACCATTTATTTTAAATTTATTTCTCGTAGGTTTTTTAGTATATATCTTAATATGTGTTGTATCTTATTTCGTTTTAAGTAAAACCAATACTTTATTATTAAAACCATTGAATACTGAAATTGATAAGCTATCGCTTTTAGCGAACGGAAAAAGTTCAATAAAGAGTGATAACCCAATCGAAATGGCAATGGAATTATCGACTATTGAAATAGACTTTGATGAGAAAATAAATAATATTATTGATGAAAAAGAAAAAATGGAGTTTGTTATTGAGAGTATGAATCAAGGTATTCTTGTTCTTGATAATGCTGGTAAAATTATTTTAATTAATGACTTTGCTATTCAATTATTCAAAAACCCTAAGGATTCCGTAAATGTCTCTTTTACAAAAAAACATTATTTATATCTAATAAGAAATTTACAACTGCAAGAATATATTGAAAACACGATAAAAACAGGGCAAGTAATAGTTGTAGATATAAAAATCGCTGAAAGAATTTATTTACTAAATTTATATCCAACAAAGAATAAATGGACATCGGTTAAAGATAATATCTATGGAGTTACGCTTTTAATATTAGATGTAACCGAAAGGCGAAATATTGAACATATGAAACGTGATTTCTTCGCAAATGCATCCCATGAATTAAAAAGTCCATTAACAACAATTCTTGGGTACCAGCAAATGATTCAAGAAGAAATAATTAATACTCCAGAGGAATTAAATGACGCAACAAGGCGAACAATAAAAGAAGCAAAGAGGATGGATAAAATCCTTGGCGAAATGCTTGAATTGTCGCGACTTGAAAGTAAATTTGAAGTTGTTGTGGAAGAAACAAATCTAAAAGAAATGGTTTTAGATATTCTGGATTCCTATGGCAAGGAAATCCTCGATAAGAATTTATCTGTTCATGTCGATGTCGATGATTATCGTTTTAAAATTAATCGTAGTCATTGCAATCAATTAATCGGAAATTTAATTGATAATGGCATTAAATATAATAATATCGGAGGAGAATTATTTGTTAGTCTTAAAGACGGTCAATTAGTTATCCGTGATACAGGAATCGGAATAGCGATGGCAGATCAACATCGGGTCTTTGAAAGATTCTATCGAGTTGATAAAGGCCGCAGTAAAGAAATGGGCGGAACTGGACTTGGACTTGCAATTGTGAAACATATTTGTTCAGTATACGCTATTAAGATCGATTTAAAATCTGATTTAAATAAGGGGACAGAATTTGTCTTAACATTTAATCAGAAAGTAAATCTTAAAGAAAAATAAATATATATTTGATTAGATGAAATTAATATGATATAATAGTGTCAATCTGTAGAAATGCAGATTGACTATATTTAAATAAAAGGAGAAATATTTTTTAATGGAATCAGATTCGGATGACCCTGACGCTAATCTTTGGGGGCAAGTAGTTTTAGTAGGATTTTTAACCCTACTGAATGCAATTTTTGCAGCTACTGAACTTGCAGTATTATCTGTAAACAAAAATAAAATGAAAAGACTTAGTGAAGACGGTAACAGTAAAGCAACCGCAGTATTAAGATTATTAGATGATGAGAATAAATTCTTATCAACAATCCAAGTAGGAATTACTCTAGCTGGGTTTTTCTCAAGTGCAACTGTTGCGGCAACATTAGCACAACCTGTTGGTGATTGGTTGGCCGGTTTAAATGTAAAATATTCATATGAGATCGCATCGGTTGGTTTAACTTTAATTCTATCCTATATTACATTAGTATTAGGTGAATTATTTCCAAAACGTGTAGCGAGAAGATTTCCTGACAAAGTTGCTTTGTTTATGGCAAGACCAATAAGATTTCTTAATGTTATTGCGACGCCATTTGTAAAACTTCTATCAGCTTCAACGGAATTAATCGTTAAGATTACAAGAATTGAATCCGGAGTCGAAGATGAAAAAATATCAGAAGATGATATTAGATCAATGGTCGACGAAGGGGTTACAGGTGGCTCAATTGAAAGCAATGAGCAGAAAATGATTGAGAACATTTTTAAATTTAATGATTTAGATGCCATGGATGTCATGACACCACGTGTTGATGTATATATGATTGATATAGACGATGATCCAAAAGAGTATCTTGATGAATTAATCTATGGTAGATATACAAGAATTCCAGTATATCGTGATAATCGCGATAATATTATTGGAATAATTAATATTAAAGATTTATTTATTCAAGTTCGAAAACGAGGATTTGATAAGATTGATATTCATAAGATTATCAGACCGCCTTTCTTTGTTGCAGATCATACAAAAATTAATTCATTATATACAAAGATGCAAAGTGGAAATATTCACATTGCAATTCTAACAGATGAATTTGGTGGCTTTTCAGGTATCGTTTCTTTAGAAGATATTATCGAAGAAATAATGGGTAACATCTATGACGAATATGATGACATAAGCCCAATGATTAATAAAATAGATGATAATAAATATATTGTTGATGGATCAACACCAATTCAAGATATTAATCGTGAAATCGATCTTTCATTTGATGAAGATAATGATGAATATGATACAATTGGTGGATTAGTGATTAGTATTATTAATCGTATCCCAACTGATGAAGAAGGATTAGTTGTTGAGTACGATGGTATTATAATGACAGTTCAAAAAATGGATGGCAATAGAATTGATCAAATTCTTATTACTCTTCCAATTATAGAAAATATTGTTGAAGCAGACGAATAGTCTGCTTTTTTTAGATTCGTACTTAGAATAAAATTGGGTAAAACTGTTAAGAATATCATAGAGGTGATGATATGCCGAAAGACTCATTGAGTAAAAATCTAAAAGATAATATTCAATTAATTAAAGATAAATTTAATGACGATATGCTGAAAAGTCGTGAAATTCTTAATATTAATAATGAAAATGTAAAAATAGCACTCATCTATTTTGGTTTACTTGTAAATCGTGAATTTATTCAAGATTCAATTGTTAAACCAATTCTTGAGTATAAAGAGAAATTTGGACCAAAAGATTTGATAAACACATTCGGTAGGTCGATTATTAATGCCAGTGAATTTGAAGTCAATAGCGATATTGATGAAATATGTTATGAACTAATGTATGGAAAAACAATTCTAATAATTGATGGTTATAAAGAAGTACTAATTATTGAAACGAATGGAAGAATTACTAGGACACCAAATGAACCCGAAGCAGAAATGGTCCTAAGAGGGCCAAGAGGCGGATTCACCGAATCATTAATGAATAACATATCAGCACTGCGCAGAATTATTTTAACCCCGGATTTAAAGTTTATATATTTAAAGATAGGTAAAGAAACAAATGTTTATATGACCTATACATATATTGAAGGTTTAGTTGATACAAGAGCATTAAAAGAATTTGAAAAAAAATTATATGAAATGAAATTAGATGCAGTTGTTGACTCAAATACTGTCGCAGAAGCAATAAGCTATCGTGGTATGTCACCATTAGAAATTGTTGGACAAACTGAGAGACCGGACACCTTGGCTGCTAAGTTATTAGAAGGAAAAATAGGAGTTATGCTTGAGGGTTCACCAGTTGCAATAACACTTCCATTTTTGTTTGCGGAAAACTTCCAGACAAATGAAGACTATTATGTAAATACATTTTTTGCGTCTATTTCTCGATTAGCCAGACTGATTGGATTTTTAATCTCTACACTTTTACCAGGCTTATATGTTGCAATTATTACATATCATTGGGAAATTGTTCCAACAAGAATTGCTTTAGCAATCTTGCAATCTCAAGAAGGGTTAACGCTCCCTACACCAATTGAAGCAATCTTTATGTTAGGGGTTTTTGAAATATTGAGGGAGACGGGAATTAGAACTCCCTCAGGTTTAGGTCAATCTATGAGTATTGTTGGAGCACTAGTTGTTGGCCAATCAGCAATTCAAGCAAGAGTTGCTAGTCCTATAATGGTGATTATTGTTGCTTTGACGGCAATGACGGCTTTAATTAATTATAAACTAAAAGGTGCGACAATATTTTTCCGTGTTCTTGTATTGTTTGCTGGAATTTTTTTTGGTTTATATGGGATTACTGTCTGTGTATATTTTATACTTTTTCATCTATTTTCAAAAAAATCTTTTGGAGTCCAATATACAGAATTGTTTTTCCCTTTTAAAAAAGGAAATCTAAAAGATACATTTATTAGAGCGACTGGGGAAGGAATGGGTAGACTCGATGACGGTGATAAGTAAATATAAAGTGGTTTTAATTATTATACTAATAATAAGTTTAACGGGATGTTGGGATTATCGAGAAATGATTGAATATGCTGACATTGTTTCGATAGCAATTGATGAAGGGACAGAATCTCGATATATTATAACACTTGAAGGAAAAAAATTCAGTCAGTCTATAGATATCGAAGCAAAGGCTGTTATATATTCCGGGAAAGCTAATTCGGTGTTAGACGGATTACGTTCAGCAATAAAACAAACAGGAAGGGTTTTATATATTGGTTCTGTTAGGGCGATAATTATCAGTGAAGATATTGCTAAAGAAGGAGTAAGAGAAGTACTAGACTATTTTATTCGCTCTAATCAAACAAGATTATTATCGGGATTATATATAGCTAGGGGTACAACGGCTGCTAGTTTGATCGAAGACACCTCAATGTATTCAGAGTTTGCAGGTTATGAAATTGATGAAGCTACCAGACAAATTGAACTTCATGGTAGTTATCAAAATGAAAACAACCTCTTCAGTATTGGTGATAGATTATTAGATCCATATAAGTCTCCACTTGCGACAGCACTTGAAACTAGGGATCTTCCTTTAAATAAAAAAACCTTTTCAATTGCTGGAATTGCATGTTTTAATGGCGATCGATTAGTCGGATATATTGAAAAAGACTTTATTCCAATTTTTGGAGTGTGGGTCAACCGCTATGGTAATGGTGTTTTATCAATACCATGTGATGACTATGGCGTTGTTAGTTTAAATATATATAAATCAAAATCAAAACGAAGTTATGAATATAAGAATAATAAAGTATATTTAAATATAGATGTAAAAATGGAAATTTCTTACACCGAAAATGGAACTAATAAATATGGAATAGATGAAATAACCAAAGAAGAAATAATTGGCCATGTAATTGATTATTTCGAATTGAATATACCAGCGTTGCATGAATATGCGAAAAAGGAGCTACAGACAGATGTCTTAGAAATCGAAGAATTTTTTCGTAAATATCATTTTTCTACCTGGAAGAAGATTGAAGGAACATACGACTTTTTAAGAGATACACAAGTTGAAGCGGATGTTGAAGTGATATTCCGTGGAGCAGGTCAGTTTCAATTGAGGGAATAGTTATGAAAAAAGACATTCTATCAGTAAGACAAACATTCAGTATTATGATCCTTTTTGTTTCAAGTGAACTTATTTTAAATATGGGAGATTCATTAAAAGGTAATGGCACATGGATCGCAATATTAATTGCAAGATTAATTACTTTTTTAGTTATTTTATTATATTCGTATATTATGAGTTACTTTCCTGATAAAGATATTTTTGATGTCAATAAAGTTGTTCTTGGAAATGTAATTGGTAAAATTGCTTCTATTTTGTTTGCTCTATATGGAATTTATGTGGCCGTAATGTGTTCGGGAAATGTAATATCCTTTATTAAATTAGTAACATTACAAAAAACTCCAATTATTATTATTGGTTCGTTGTTTGTTGGATGGGCAGCTTTTTCAATCACAACTCAAGGTGGAATTGAAGCAGGAGGGAGAATCGCTTCAACGACCTGGTTTATAACTGTAGGTATTTGGCTGTTCTTTATACTAATGCTAACAAAACATATGGATTTTGATAATTTATTGCCAATCTTAAGCGAACCGATTGAAAATGTTGCAAGAGTTTCTTATCGACATTTTTCAGTAATTGGTGGGGACTTAGTTTTGTTTATGGGTATTTTAATCGATCCGAGTAATAAAAACAATCGTCGAAAAGCTTATATAGGCAGTTTCTTTATAACGGGCATTTTACTATTAGCAAACAACATATTAATAACTGCAATTTTAGGAACCTATGTAAATTATTATTTACTTTACCCCACTTACACTGCTCTTTCCCTTGTCAATTATGCTAACTTTATTAGTCGTATTGAATTATTTACATCACTTTTACTTCTAACATGTACAACTGCAAAAATTGTAGTTGGAATATATGTTGCAGGTAAAGGTTTAAGTAAAGTTACTAAAATTAAGTCTCACAATTTTTGGGTATATTTTGTAGCGCTTGTCGTCTTATTCTTATCATCATATAGTAAGGACAGAACATTGCTTGAGAAAATAAATAGAGAACTATTATGGGCTAAGAACATTGTTCAAATTGTGATTCCCTTAATTCTCGCTATCGCTATTACGATAAAAAAACCAAAATTAGCACAATCAGAATTAATTCAGTAAAGATTAATAAAGAAAAAATGTACTTTTTAAGATAAAAAAATAGTGAATATATATTTAATTTAAGTAAAAAACGCAAATCTTATTGATTTACGTTTTTTTTAATGTTATAATATTTTAGGTAATAAAATGTTATAAAAGGAAAACTCATGTTGGAAAAGGAATTATTACGCGGACGGAAAAATTGAATTCACATCAAGGGGGATTGAGGATTGCAACATGATATATATCATAAAATAGTCATGAATAGCTCTGTTGGTTTTGCCTTCTACAAGAAAATAAACAAAGGTATACCAACAGATTTTGAATTAGTTGAGGCTAATGAATCTTTTTCTAAGATTGTTGGCTGTGATTTAGATTATATTATCGGTCAGAAACTTTCAGTAATATCTAAAAGTTTTAAACTACTAGATTTCGATACTGAAACTGCATTTTTAAATGTATTCTCACAAAATAAAATAATACTTCCGTAGTACCAGATTATATTGCTCATTAAATATGAACTGTATTCCTCTGTATTGAATAGATATTTTACTATTGAGGCTTATCCAGTGTCTAAAAATAACTTTGTGATGGTTCTAACTGATAGTACGGATATTCAAGGGAGATTACAAACAAATGATGCACAAATACGCTTAATCATAGATGAAATCAATGAAGGGATTATTTGTATTGATAATGGCGGGAAATGTGTTTTTTTTAATTTAAAAGCAATTAAAATAATAGGCTTTACTCCCGAGGGCTTGTTGGGAAAGAATATTAGGGAAATTGCCCAGAATGCTGAAGGCGAATTGGGTTTCTCACCAGCATTGACTTTTGATGAAGTTGCAGAAGCTGGTTGTGGGACGATTTTTTGGGAATTAAATAATCGTCATGTTTATTTAGAATATATCTCAAAAAGCCAATTTTTAAATGGCGAAAAGATTGGAACGATTATTACTTTTAATGATATTAATAATCGTAAATTTATTGAGTCAGAATTAGAAAAGAAACAAGAGGAAAATGCCTTATTGTTACGCAATATTCCCGGGATGGTATATCGATCAGGATTGGATCGTGGTAATAGCATCATGTATATTTCTGAAGGAAGCTATGAATTAACTGGCTATCCTGCAGGGATGTTAATAAACAATAATAATTTTTCAATTGACGATTTAATTGATGATAGTCAAAAAGAACATATCCGTCATTTATGGAAAGAGTCAATCGCTTCAAATGAGAAATTTCGTGAAGAATATATTATTAAAACAGCAGGTGGAGTTCCTAAATGGGTATTAGATACAGCAAAAACCATTTATGATGAAGAAGGTAATCCCAAAGCAGTAGAAGGTATAATTGTCAGTATTGACAGTTTAAAACAAAAGCAAAGAGAGATAGAATATTTATCCTATCATGATCAACTAACAGGCTTATTCAATCGCATTTATTTTGAAAATGTAAAACGTAAATATCAATTAGCTAAACATATGCCGCTAACAATTATGATGATCGATATTAATGGCTTAAAAGCCATTAATGATACTGTCGGTTTTCCCGAAGGCGATAAAATTATTCTTACTGCAGCAAGAATTATCGAAAGTTGCTGTCGATCGAATGATGTTATCGCAAGAGTTGGAGGGTCGAGTTTTATTATTCTAATGCCTAATAAATCCAAAAAAGATGCAGCGGAAATATATAATAAACTTAAATCAATATGTGATAAATATAATGCTAACCTTCCCTCGAATGTATATCAATTACATTTATCAATTGGGTTTTCGACTCAAGAATCGACGGAACGTTCAATTAATGAAGTTCGCAAAGCAGCAGAAGATGCAATGTATAAAAACAAATTGTTAGACCATTCTAGTTCACATAATTCTGTTATTACTTCTATCACTTCAACAATGTTTGAACGAAGTCGTGAAACAGAATTACATGCTTATCGTATTAAACGATTATCAAGACAAATGGGAGAATTATTAGGATTCACTCCTGATAAAATAGATGAATTATTGCTCCTTTCCACATTGCATGATATTGGTAAAGTTGCAATTTCTGACCAAATTTTAAACAAGCCAGGACCGCTAACAAAAGAAGAATGGATCGAAATGAAAAAACATCCAATGGCAGGTTATCGCATTGCGATGGCTTCGCCACTTTTAAAACCAATTTCTAATTACATTCTTTCCCACCATGAACGTTGGGATGGATTAGGTTATCCTCGTGGTCTAAAAGGAGTCGAGATTCCCTTGTTATCAAGAGTTCTATCTGTGATAGATGCATATGATGCAATGACTGAAGATCGTGCATATCGCAAAAAGATGCCAGTTGAAATAGCCTTAAAAGAAATTAAAGATAATTCGGGGACACAATTTGACCCAAGAATTGCAAGTATATTTGTAAGAATGATCAATGAATCAAAAGATGAAGAATATAAGTAGGTAGAGTAAATGAAAGAAATACAGATAGGTAAATCCGACGTTTTTGCGTCTCAAATTGCGCTAGGATGTATGCGCATATCTAAGCTGACTGTTTATCAGGTAGAAAACTTAATCCTGTCAGCGGTCAAATTAGGAATAAACTTTTTTGATCATGCTGACATATATGGAGGCGGGAAAAGTGAAGAATTATTTGGGGAAGTTCTTAAGAGGAATCCTGGATTAAGAGAAAAAATAATCATCCAATCAAAATGTGGGATTAGAAAAGGATATTATGATATGTCAAAAGAACATATCATCAATTCCGTAAATAATAGTTTGAAGCGACTTGGAGTTAATTATTTGGATATTTTATTATTACATCGTCCCGATGCATTAATGGATATTAATGAAGTTAATGAAGCGTTCAACATCTTAAAAGCTGAAAACAAAGTAAAGCATTTCGGTGTCTCAAACATGAATCCAATGCAAATTGAATTATTAAAAAAAGGTCTAGACGTCGATATAAATATTAACCAATTACAATATAGTATTGTTCATTCAGGTATGAATGACATTGGTTTCAATGTCAATATGAAAAATAATCTTGCAGTTAGTTATGATAATAGTGTTCTTGACTATTGCCAATTAAATGATATTACTGTTCAACCATGGTCAGTATTACAAGCTTCTTGGGAAGATGGATCGTTTTTAAACAATCCAAAATATCCGGAACTAAATGAGTTACTAAATAACCTTGCTCGGAAATATGAAGTTACACCATCGGCGATTGCCATAGCTTGGATTCTAAGACTTCCACAAAAAATGCAACCAATTGTGGGGACAACTAATCCAGTACATTTACAAGAAATAGTTCAAGCAGACAATATTGAACTGACACGTCAGGAATGGTATGAAATTTACACTTCAACCGGTAAAATTATGCCATGATTTAACCACCTACGGGTGGTTTTTTTGATGAATAAAAATATTTTTGGATATCCGACATCAATTTACAAATTTATCAAAAAAATGATATATAATATAAATAATGGAATAAAATAAAACGATTTCAAGAAATTTTTGATTGAATATGTGAGTATTGACAATAAATGGGGTTTTTGATACAATTAGTATGTACATCCATAACAAAATTGTAACTACGCCAT
>ENA-UOOR01003571-UOOR01003571.1-fermentation-metagenome-genome-assembly--contig:-NODE-3571-length-13520-cov-2.801114_pt1 | contig 13520 bp, 9 predicted proteins | sample MGYA00245780_ERZ724029 | MGnify/ENA primary metagenome ERZ724029 (study PRJEB28704, sample SAMN03018315) | fermentation metagenome | biome: anthropogenic terrestrial biome; feature: soil; material... | reverse complement strand
CCCACGTTGTCGGCGATGGTGGCGGGGTTGCGGGGGTCGTCCTCGGGAATGCCGGCCTCAACCTTACCCACCAGATCCGCGCCCACGTCGGCCGCCTTGGTGTAGATTCCGCCGCCCACGCGGGCAAACAGAGCCATAAAGGAAGCGCCCATGCCGTTCATCACCATGATGTTGGCAAGCTGGCCCGCATCGGTGATGCCGAAAAGGCCGTGCAGCAAAAAGTACCACACAGAGATATCCAGCATGCCAAGGCCCACCACGGTGAAGCCCATGACCGAGCCGGAGGAAAACGCCACCCGCAGACCCTTGTTCAGGCTCTCGGACGCGGCCTGTGCCGTGCGGGCGTTAGCGTTGGTGGCAATCTTCATGCCGATAAAGCCCGCCAGCATGGACCAGATACCGCCGGTGAGGAAAGCAAACGGCGTGAACTTCGAGAGCATCTCTCCGCCGGAAGCAAAGGCCATCACCAGCAAAACGACAAACACCACGGCAAAGACCTTTGCCACGGTGGCATACTGGTGCTTCAGGTAGGCGTTGGCGCCCTCCCGGATAGCGGCCGCGATTTTCTGCATTTTCTCCGTTCCCTCGGAGTAGCTCATGACCTTCTTCTTTTGCACCCAGGCAAAGCCAAGTGCAAGCGCAAAGCCGACAAAGCCGATCCAAAACATGTTTTCCATAGGTTTTCTCCACTCCTCTTTGTGCCGTAATTTGTTAGCTATTTTTTACGTCGCCATTATTTTAACATACGGAAAATTTTTTACAAGATAGTATTACCTATCCTTTTGCACGAAATCTTCCTCGTTTTTTTATCAATATTCAGCTTTGCCTCCAAAAATGTAGAGAGACGGACCCCCTTGGCACCCGTCTCTCTTTGTTTTTTAAGAAGGCCCGCAGGGGCCGCGCCCCGGTGGGGCTCAGTATACCAGCTCAAAATCCGCGAATACCCAGCGGCCGTTCAGCTCCCGGTAGGGAAACGCATAAAATTCCGCACCGGTGACCGTGGTCTGGTCGCTGTCCAGCAGATCCACCGTCACATTGATAAGGTAAGATCCGTCCTCCTCCCGCTCCACGGCGGCGGAGGCCGCTCCCTTTCCGGTATCCGCCGGGCGGCCATCGGGACGGGCGTACAGCGCGCCGTCAATGTCCCGATACCGGGGAGCGGGCGCTTCCCGGTCCAGCAGGCGGGTAATCACATTCTCTGAAAAAAGACTCTCCAGATATGTCTCCAGATCGTTCAGCGTATAAAGCCCCGCGTACTCCCCCCGCTGATAGCCGGCCCCGTTTTCCTGCCGCACCGGCCCCACGCAGGGCAGGGGATTCAGTTCAAACCACTCATACGCGGCCACGGCCCGGTCATAGGCGGCAAGGACCTCCTCCTCCGTCAGCTCCCGGGCGCTGCCCTTGGTTTCCGCCGCGTTCATCATCTCCGCGGACTCCGCGGCCGCCTCCCGCGGCGGATCGGAAACGGACATCGCCTGCCCGCCGCCGGAAACGGCGGGAAAAACCACCACCCCCTCCAACTCACCGCAGCCGGTGAGAAGTGCGGCGGCCAAAAACAGGGCGGCAAATTTTCTTGTGTTCATGCGGGCGTTTCCCTCCCTCCTGCGGGTTTGGCGGGCGCCCCGCCAAAATTTCCCTTTGTGGTTCAAATGTATCACATTCACGGGGGAAAATCCACTGATTTTTTCAATTTTTCGTCTAAAAACAAGCAAATTTTTTAGTTAAGTGGGGACACGGCCTTATTTGTGCCCGCCACGCTCCGCTTTGCTCCTAAAACGCCAAAAAACGCCGCCGAGGCTCTCCCTCGCGGCGTCAAACTCATCCTATTCCGTCTTGCGTGTTAACGGCAGCGGCCTGCCGGGGCGCGTCCGCCGCCGGTTCAGGTCCAATTTCTTCCCAAAATAGAAAAAACCCACGCTTTTACAAGCGCGGCTCCGTTGCTGCTTTAGCGATCGCTGGGTACCTGCGTGGCAGTGCCATAAATCAGGTCGTCCAGGTCAAACGCTGTGAACTTTTCGTTCTGCATCATTGTATGCGCCTCCTCTCTGTTCTTTTGTAAGTTTGATTATAGCTGCTTTTTTTAAAAACGCAAGTGTTTTTTGACGCTTGTTACAAAATCTTAACATTATTTTATGCGCATCTTACAATTTCGCTCTTTTAACGTTGGCCGGTAAACTCCATTTTACACCCAAAAGGTTGTCGGACATCCCTTGGTTTTGTCAGATCTCACGAGACGCCCCTCTGAAAAGGCGAATAATTTTTGGTTCTTTGTTGAATTTTCATCTCGTCAGAGGTCATAAATTTATGTTATAATCACCATACGCAAAGCGGCGAGGGCCGCTTGCATTCGCCGTAAGCCGCCGCCGTATTTTTCCGGCGGCGCGGTCCGGGCCGCCGGGGCGGCACGAAGAACGGTTTGAGGGACGCTGCTGATGAAAAAAGCTATCGTGCGCCGCCGCATTGCGGGGACGGCGCTGATTTTTCTGGCACTGGCCGGTTTTGTGATCTGGGACAACAACGCACTGGAGGTAACCCGGGCGGAGTTTTCCTCCGTCCGCCTTCCCCCCGGGTTTGACGGGCTTGTGGTCGTTCAGCTTTCAGACCTTCACGGGAAGGAGTTTGGGGACGGAAACAAGCGCCTGCTGGACGCGGTGGCGGCCCAGTCGCCGGATTTGATTGCCGTTACCGGCGATCTGGTGGACGAGTACACGAAGCGGCCTTTGGAGTACGCCGCCGCCATTGGCGGCGCGCTGGCGGCTCTGGCTCCCACCTATTATGTAACGGGGAACCACGAATGGGTCCTGCGTCAGGCGGAGGATGTCTGCGCCGCGCTGGAGGGCGCGGGTGTGACCTGTCTGAGGAACCAAACCGTTTCCATTGAGCGGGGCAAAGAGCGGATTCTTCTTTCCGGTGTGGACGATCCCAATGCCTACGCCGACCAGAAAACGCCCGAGAACGTGACGCGGGAGCTGCTGGACGCCTATGGCGAAAACGATTTTCGCCTGCTGCTGGCCCATCGGAACAACCGCTTTGCCACTGAGTATTACCGGCTGGGCTATGATTTGACGCTGGCGGGCCACGGTCACGGCGGCCTTATCCGTCTTCCCTTTACCGACGGGCTGATTGACCCCCATCAGGGTCTTTTTCCGTCCTACACCGCCGGGTTTTACACGGTGGAGGGCGCAGAGCTTTTTGTCTCCCGGGGCCTTGGCAACATCTTTCCCTCCGCCCGGCTGCTCAACCGGCCGGAGGTAGCGGCTCTGACGCTGCGGCGGGAGCACTGATTTCAGTCCCTGAAAGGGACTTTTTTGAGGATTGACCATGAGAGAATTTCATGCCGGACAATTTGATATCGCAGTGATCGGCGCCGGCCACGCGGGGATTGAGGCGGCGCTGGCCGCCGCCCGGCTGGGCCTGCGCACCGTGGTGTTCACCATCAATCTGGACGCGGTGGGCAACATGCCCTGCAACCCCGCCATCGGCGGCACCGGCAAGGGCCACCTCGTCCGGGAGCTGGACGCGCTGGGCGGCGAGATGGCAAAGGCCGCGGACGAATGCTGCATTCAATACCGCCTTTTAAACCGGGGGAAGGGCCCCGCGGTCTGGTCCCTTCGGGCGCAGGCGGACCGGCGGAAATATCAGGAGCGGATGAAGCACACGCTGGAGCGGCAGGAGAATCTCACCGTCCGCCAGGGCGAGGCGGTGGAAATCCGGACCCGGGACGGCGCGGTGAGCGAGGTGGTGCTCTCCACCGGGGCGGTGTTCTCCGTCCGGGCGGTCATTGTTGCCACCGGCACCTATTTAAACGGGCGAACCCTCATCGGCGAGTGCGTGGAAGCCTCCGGTCCCGACGGGCTGCACGCCGCGAACCGCCTGACGGACTCTTTGATCAGGCTGGGCCTGCCCCTGCGTCGGTTTAAAACCGGCACGCCGCCCCGCGTCAACGCCCGCAGCGTGGACTTTGACGAGATGGAGCTGCAGGTGGGAGACGAGTCGCCCCTGCCCTTTTCCTTTACCACCGAAACGCCGCCGGTGAACCGGGTGGTCTGCTGGCTGACCTGGACCACGGAAACGACAAGGCAGATTGCTCTGGACCATCTGGACCGCTCTCCCATTTACGCGGGGGTAATCGAGGGGATCGGCCCCCGGTACTGCCCCTCCTTTGAGACGAAGGTGGTCCGCTTCCCCGACAAAAAACGCCACCAGCTATTCGTGGAGCCCATGGGGCTGAACACGGAGGAGCTGTATGTGCAGGGCTTCTCCTCCTCCATGCCGGAGGAGATTCAGCTTGAAATGCTCCACAGCGTTCCGGGCCTTGGGCGCGCGGAGATGACCCGCCCGGCCTATGCCATCGAGTACGACTGCGTGGACCCTCTGGCCCTGTATGCAACGCTTGAATCCAAGCAGATTCCGGGCCTGTTCGGCGCGGGGCAGTTTAACGGCTCCTCGGGCTACGAGGAGGCGGCGGCACAGGGCTTTATGGCGGGGGTCAACGCCGCCATGAAGCTGCTGGGAAGGCCCCCTGTGGTCCTCTCCCGGTCAGAGTCCTACATCGGAACGCTGATTGACGATCTGGTGACCAAGGGAACCGAGGAGCCCTATCGCATGATGACCTCCCGCAGCGAATACCGCCTGCTTTTGCGGGAGGACAACGCCGACCGGCGGCTGACCCCCATCGGCCATCGGATCGGCCTGATCTCGGACCACCGCCTGCGGGCGGTGGAGGAAAAATACGCCCGGGTGGACCGGGAGATTCACCGCCTGACGCATTCGGGGGTTGGCCCCTCTGCGGCACTGTCCGCGTTTCTCACGGAAAAGGAGACGGCGGACGTGACCGACGGCTGCCGCCTGATCGACCTGCTTCGCCGCCCCGGCATCCACTATGAGGAGCTTGCCCCCTTCGACCCCGGCCGCCCCGCCCTGACCCTTGCCGAAGCGGAGCAGGTGGAGCTGAACGTGAAGTACGAGGGGTACATCCGCCGCCAGGAAAAGCAGGTGGAGGATTTTCGCCGGATGGAGGGCAAGGCCCTTCCCCGGGATTTGGATTACGCTTCCATCGGGGGACTTCGCTTGGAGGCCCGGGAAAAGCTTGCCGACCTCCGCCCCGCCGACATGGGACAGGCCTCCCGGATTTCCGGCGTGTCCCCGGCGGATATCGCCGTTTTGATGGTTTATCTCAGCCGCTGACTCCGCCTGACCTCAGCCCATCCAAGTCATCTGAAAAATGCGCGCTTTGGAAGACGGCGCGCGGTTTACTTTCGGGAAAAGGAAGTTATACTATGATTCTCGACCTGACGCACACCATCTGCGAAGACATGCCGGTTTATCCCGGCACCTCTCAGCCCGTGTTCCAGTCCACCGGAAATCTGACCCGGAACGGTTATCGGGAGACGCTGCTTCAGTTTGCCTCCCACACCGGCACGCATATGGACGCGCCCTCCCACATCCTGTCCCACGGGTCCACGCTGGACGTGCTGCCCGTATCTCAGTTCTGCGGACGGGCGGCGGTGGTGGACGTGTCCGCCCTTGCCCCCGGCGAGGTCATCACGGCGGAATTTCTGCGCGGCCTCAACGGCGCGGTGCTGTCCACCGATTTTGTCCTGTTTTACACCGGCTGGGAGAAAAAATGGGGGACCGAGGCCTATTTTGAAGACACCTTTCCGGTCCCGGACAAGGAAGCGGCTCAGTATCTCGTCTCCTGCGGGCTGAAGGGCGTGGGGACCGACGCGCTGAGCGTAGACACGCTGGCCACTCCGTGCAGACCGGTTCACAAGGTGCTGCTTGGCGGCGGGCTTGTGATTGTGGAAAGCCTGTGCCTGAAAAAGGTGGTGGGCCGGAAGGACATGATGTTTTTTGCCCTGCCGATGAAATTTATGGATGCGGACGGCGCACCCGTCCGGGCCATCGCGGAGTTCCGCGACTTTTCGGAGAAGGAGGAGAGCTCTGATCCATGAAAAAGCTTCTTGCCATCCTGATATGCAAGGCGGGCCGCTTTGTGGGAAAGCTGGTGGGGCGCGGCAGCTCCCTGCCCGGCAAGTACGCGCTGCGGATCTGCCCGGACATTCTGCGTCAGGTGACGCTGCCCCCGCTGGTGATCGCCGTCACCGGCTCCAACGGCAAGACCTCCACCGTGGAGATGATCGCCGCCATTTTACAGGCGGCGGGAAAAACCGTGGTGTATAACGAGGAAGGCTCCAACCAGATTGAGGGCGTAACCACCACGGTGCTGACCCACTGCACCCTTGGCGGCGTGATGAAAGCCGACGTGCTGCTCATTGAGTCCGACGAGCGGTACGCCGTCCACAGCTTTCAATTTTTCCATCCCACCCACTTTGTGGTCACGAACCTGTACCGGGACCAGTTGACCCGGAACGGTCACCCCGAGTGGGTGTTCGATGCGCTTTCGCCCGCCATGTTCCCGGATACGCGGCTGATTCTCAACGCTGACGATCCTCTTTCCGCCTGCTTCGGCGTGAACCGGGACAATGTGAAATGGTTCGGGCTGGAGCGCTGCTCCATTTCCACGGAAACTCCCTCCGGGGTCTACCACGACGGGGCCTATTGCCCGGTGTGCAAGTCTCCCATGGAGTATCGCTACTACCATTTCAACCACATCGGCAGCTACTTCTGCCCCGAGTGCGAGTTTGCGCGGCCCTTTGAAATTGACTATGCCGCCACGGAGCTGGATTTGGATGAGGGAATTTTGCGCATCGGCGAGGGGCTGACGGTTCATCTGGCCTTCCGCAGCATTTATAACGTCTATAATATTCTGGCGGCCTGCGCCGTGTGCCGGGAGTGCGGCGTGCCGGGCGCGGACATCGCGAAGACCATCGACAACTACATCCTGAAAAACGGGCGAATGGTCCGCTTTCTGTTGGGCGCGCACCACGGAATGCTGCTCACCAGCAAGCACGAAAACTCCATTGCCTACGACACGAATCTGCGCTATATAAAGGCCACAGAGGACCCCTGCACGGTGGTGGTGATTGTGGACGCAGTGAGCCGCAAGTACTACACCAGCGAGACAAGCTGGCTGTGGGACATCGACTTTGACCTTTTGAACTGTGAGCAGGTGGAGCGGGTGCTTTTATGCGGGCAGTATGCGTCCGACCTTGCCGTGCGCCTGTCCTTTACGGACGTGCCGGGAGAGAAAGTCGAGCTGCATCCCGACATTGCGGAGGCCTGCGAAGCTTTGAAAAACAACGGAGCCGAGGACGTGTACGTCCTCACCTGCTTCTCCGACCGGGATAAGCTTCTGGCCCATGTGGAAAAGGAGGCTGTGTGATGGAGCTTCGGTTTTTGCATCTCTATCCCGACCTGATGAACCTGTACGGGAGCTGGGGGAACCTTGCGATTCTGCGCCGCCATCTGGAGGACATGGGCAACACCGTGACGGTAGAGGAGCTTCGCCCCGGCGACGCCATGGACTTTTCCAACGCGGACTTTGTGTTCGTGGGCGCGGGGACAGAGCGCAGCCAAAAGGCCGCCATCGAGGACCTCGTCCGCTTTGGAAAGGAGCTTCGCTCCGCTGCGGACGACGGCGTGGCCATGCTCTTTTGCGGAACGGCCATGCAGATGCTGGGCCAGTCCGTCACGGATGCGGCGGGAACGTATTACATGGGCCTCCGTGTGGGCGCCTTCAGCAGCCAGCAGGGGAGGAAGCGGTTTGTGGGAGACGTATACGGACATACGGACCTGTACGAGGAGCCCGTGGTGGGCTTTATGAACTCCTGCACGTTGGTAAGCGGCATTGTCACGCCCCTTGTGACAAAGCTCTCTCTGGGCTATGGCAACGAGAAGGAACAGGGGCCGGAGGGCTTTCGGAAAAATAACGTGTTTGCCTCCGAGCTGACGGGTCCTCTTCTGGTGAAAAACCCGCCCCTTCTGCGCCGCGTCATCTCCGCCATTTACGACCGGCGGGGCGAAGCGCTGCCGGAGGAACTTCCCATTTACCGGATGGAGGAGGAGGCCTATGCCACCGCCTGCCGGGAGCTTTTGGCCCGGCTTGAAACGGAATAAACCGCGCTGGAACCCCTTCTGCCGAACCACGCTGCGCGCCCGCCGTCTTATGGGATGGCGGGCGCGCTGTCTTTGTCGAAAAACCCTTTGCCCTATTTTTGGAAAAGCTGTTGTAAAAAAGATACCCTAGCACTATAATGAAGCCATCCCCGCTGGGAATATTTTAAAGGAGGCTGAAGGATGAAACGGAAGAAGCTATCAGCGCTGCTTCTGGCTCTGGTGATGGCAGTGAGTTTGGCTGTCCCCGCTCTGGCGGCGGAGGATACCCGAACCCTTACCATTCTCCAGACCAGCGATCTGCACGGCATGGTCAATCCCTTCGACTACGCGTCCAATAAGGAGAGCAAAACCAGCATGGCCCACGCGGCGGGCATCATCGCCGCGGAACGAAAGGCCGACCCCAAGCTGCTCCTCATTGACACCGGCGACTCCACCCAGGCCAACTACATTCAGGAGTTCAGGGCTGAAACGCCGCACCCCATGATCGACGCGCTGAACTATCTGGACTACGACGTGTGGACTCCGGGCAACCATGAGTTTAACTTTGGGTTTAAATACCTGACCAAGGAGATTGAGGACTTTCAGGGCGTCACTCTGGCCGGTAACATCTACCGCAAGGACGGCGCCCGCTGGCTGGACGCTTATCACATCTTCGACGTTGACGGCGTGAAGGTGGCGGTGTTCGGCATCGACGCGCCTCACATCCCCATCTGGGAAAAATCCGACTCTTCCCGCTATGACAACATGACCTTCACCACCCCCATGGAGGAAACGGGCAAAATTCTCACCGAGCTGGAGGGGAAGGCCGACGTGATCATCGGCTCCGTGCACTATGGGCTGGACGGCGAATACGGCACCGAGGGCGTCCGGGAGGTTGCCGAGACTTACGGCGACCGGATCGACGCGCTGTTTATCGGCCATGCCCACGCCGTGGTGGACGAGACGATCAACGGCGTCCCCGTGCTGGAGCCCGGCTCCAACGGGCAGTACGTCTCCAAGGTAACCCTTTCCCTGACAAAAAAGGACGGCGGCTGGGATGTGACGAAGGCCGACGGCGACCTGCTCGACTGCTCCGCCGCGACGCCCGACGCCGCGTTTTTGAAGCGGTTCAAGGCGCTGGACGACAAGAGCAAAGCCCTGGCCTCCAAGGCAGTGGGCGAAGTGGGCGAGACGTTCCTGAACCCCGTGGAGCTGCTCCCCGGCATCCCTAACGCCATTTTGCAGGACAACCCCGTTGTGGATCTCATCAACAAGGTGCAGATGGAAAACGCCAAGGCGGATGTGTCTCTGGCGGCCCTGTTCGACGCGGGCTCCAACCTGGAAAAGGGCCCCTTCCTGAATCGGGACAGCGTGAAGATCTACAAGTATGACAACACGCTTTACGGCGTGAAGGTCACCGGCAAGCAGCTCAAGGCCATTATGGAGCGGCAGGCGGGCGACTTCTTCAACCAATATGTTCCCGGCGACGTGACCATCAGCTTCAACCCCAATATCCGGATGTACAACTACGACGAGTTTGCGGGCGTGAGCTACGAGATCAACATTTCCAAGCCCACCGGCTCCCGCATTCAGAACGTCACCTATCAGGGCAAGCCCCTGGCGGACGACCAGACCCTGGTGCTGGCGCTGAACAACTACCGCTACGGCGGGTTGGTTACTGCGGGTCTTCTGAATGAGTCCGACGTGGTGTACGAGGGCGGCGCGGTTCGGGATATGATCACCGACTACGTGGCCGGTCTGAAAACCCCCCTGATGCCCCAGTGCGACAACAACTGGAAGATCACGGGTGCGGATCTGAGCGACCCCCAGAAGGAGCTGATCTATGAGAAGGTGCGCTCCGGTGAGCTCACCGTCCCCGCCTCCGAGGATGGGCGCACACCCAACGTGGCCTCCTTGAACGGCCCCGCCCTGCGGGCGGCGGGCAAGCTGCCCGCCATTGCCGCCGAGAACCCCGGTGTCCCCGCACCGCTGCCCGAGCCTGTCAACCCCTCCGGCCCGGTGGACTCCGACCAGAACTATACGGTAAAGGCCGGCGATTGCCTGTGGAACCTCGCTCAGAAGTTTTACGGCACGGGAACCAAGTGGGGCGTGATTTACCAGCGCAACATTGCCACCGTTAAAAACCCGGATGAACTTAAAATCGGCCAAATTCTGTTCATTCCCGCCGCTTAAAAAAATTTCACTCCTTTTGTAAGAAGGGGAGACGCCCGGCGCGGGCAGGGAACTGCCGGAGCAGTAGCTTCCCATTTATCGGATGGAGGAGGCCTATGCCACCGCCTGCCGGGAGCTTTTGGCCCGGCTTGAAGCCGATAAAGCACACTGAAAACAGGCTGCGGATGTGTCCGGGGACACATCCGCAGCCTGCTTTATGTCCGCCGACGGTGCAAAAACCTCTTGACGAAATTTTTCTCCTGCGTTATACTTCCTTGCGTTCCATTAAAAAGTGGTCGTAATGCACAAGGCAATCGTTTGCAAACTGTTAAATTAACTAAACAACCTCTCTGGGATACAGATTTTAAGCAGTTCTGTATTCTTCCCCCCTGTTATACCCATACTTGTTTAAAACGTTGCTTTGCCGGGCCCGAACAGAAAGGAAGAAACCAAATGGAAACAATTCTGGAGTATTTCGGAACCTATACCCCCGCGGCGCGCGGAGCAATTGCCGCCTTCAAATTTGAATACCTCACCTCGCTGGGCTTTGCCGCCATTGTCATCTTTTGGGGCCGCGCCATGGTGGGGCATTCCAAGCTCCTCCGCAAGTACGCAATTCCCGCCCCCGTGGTTTCCGGCCTGCTTTTTTCGCTGGGAATCGCCCTGATTAAAATTTCCGGGGCCATGGCGTTTTCCTTTGACACGAAGGGGATGCAGGACCTTTGCCAAAACTTGTTTTTCCTGTGCGTGGGCTTTGGCTTTAGCTGGAAGATGATCCGCCACGCGGGCGGAAAGCTGTGCGCCATGATTGCCATTGCCGCCTGCCTGCTGATTACCATGCAGAATTTGCTGGGCGTGGCCGTGGGCAACCTGATCGGCCTGCATCCTCTGCTGGCGCTTCAGTGCTCCTCCGCCGCCATGTCCGGCGGCGTGGGTACCGCCTCCGCCTTCGGCCCCATTTTTGAAAAAATGGGCGCGGTCGACGCCACCACCGTGGGCGTTGCCGCCGGAACGATGGGCAACATCATGGGCTCCTTAATCGGCGGCCCCGTGGCCGCGTTCCTCATCCGCCGCCACGGTCTGAAATCCGACCCGAACGACCGGCCCGAATCCGTGACCGCCGGGCAGGAGCCCCGGCTGGACAACAGCCGCATGATCTCCATGTTTGCCATGTGCCTGCTGCTGGCCGCGCTGGGCATGCCCATTTATATGCTGCTGGACAGCATCCCCATGATTGAGATGCCCAAGTTCATCGGTTGCCTGATTGCCGGCGCCATTGCCCGCAATGTGATGGAGGTCTTTCACATCAAGTTCTACGTCCCCGAGGTGGAGGCCATTGAGCACATGTTTTTAGAGCTGTATCTGGCGCTGGTGCTGATGACCATTGATATCACCAAGCTGTCCACCGTGGCCGGGCAGATGGGCGTGATTCTGCTGGCGCAGGCGGTTTTGATGGCGCTGTTCGGCATTTTCATCTCCTACAATATGTTCGGCAGGGACTACGGCGCGGCGGTGATGACGGCGGGCAACTGCGGCTGGGGCTGCGGCTCCGGGCCAAACGCCGTGGCCAACGAAAAAGCGGTGATGGACCAGTACGGCTGGCACAATGTGGCCTGGGTGCTTTACCCCTCCTTTGCCGTGCTGATCGACGACATCTACAATCCCATTTTCCTCTCTCTGTTTGGCAGCTTTTTGGTGCGCTGAGAGAACATCTTTTTCGTCAGCCGCTTTGTGCGACGAGGGAAGCTGCTTTCCTCTCTTGAACGATCAAAGGGGAGACGCCCGCACGGGCGTCTCCCCTTTGTTTTTCAGCAAGAGTTTGCAGGACGCAAAAGCCGCCCGTCTCCCCGATTTCGCCGCGAAAGGTTTCTTCTAAGAAATCTGCCTGTTTTCCTTGGAAGTTCCCGGATATACCGGTTTTCCTTCCTTGACAGGTTAATCGTTTGCCAGTATAATAACTGCGGAACTCAACAACAGAATCTCCGCTCGTCTGTTTTGAAAAGCGCAGGAAAGGAAGCGTTCATATGATTTATTCCGCCGAAGTGCAGCATATGTGCCCTGTGGCCAAGGGCGCGTATCACGGCCCGGCGCCCATCCCTCAGGAGGGAAAGTGGGTGCAGGCCAAGGAAGTGAAGGACATCTCGGGACTGACCCACGGCGTGGGCTGGTGCGCTCCGCAGCAGGGCGCCTGCAAGCTGACGCTGAAGACCATCGGCTGCTCCGGCATGACCCACTCCGCCGCCATGGCCTCTGAAATTCTGGTGGGCAAGACCATTTTGGAGGCGCTGAACACCGACTTGGTGTGCGACGCCATCAATACCGCCATGCGGGAGCTGTTTTTGCAGATTGTTTACGGCCGCAGCCAGACCGCCTTTTCCGAGGGGGGCCTGCCCGTGGGCGCGTCTTTGGAGGACTTGGGCAAGGGCCTGCGGTCCCAAATCGGCACCATGTTCGCAACCCGGGAAAAGGGCCCCCGCTATATGGAGATGGCCGAGGGCTATGTTACCCGCGTGGCACTGAATCAGGACAGTGAGATTGTGGGCTACGAGTTTGTGAATCTCGGCAAAATGATGCAGTCCGTGAAAAAGGGCGTGGACGCAAACGAGGCGCTGGAAAAGGCCAAGTCCCATTACGGCCAGTTTGAGAACGCCGCCAAATATATCGATCCCCGCGAGGAATAAGAAAGGAGGACAGAAAAATGGCTCTGTTTGAAAGCTACGAAAGAAGAATCGAGAAAATCAACGCTGTCCTCAAAGAGTATGGCATCGGCTCTGTGGAGGAGTGCCGCGAACTCTGTCAGGCCGCGGGGTTCGACCCCTATGAGATCACCAGAAGCATTCAGCCCATCTGCTTTGACAACGCCTGCTGGGCGTACTGCGTGGGCGCGGCCATCGCGCTGAAAAAGGGCGTGAAAACCGCTGCCGAGGCCGCTGAGGCCATCGGCGTGGGCCTGCAAGCCTTCTGTATTCCCGGCTCCGTGGCGGAGGACCGCAAGGTGGGTCTTGGACACGGAAATCTGGGCGCGATGCTGCTGCGGGACGAGACAAAGTGCTTCGCGTTTCTCGCGGGGCACGAGTCCTTTGCCGCGGCGGAGGGGGCCATCGGCATCGTGCGCAACGCCAATAAGGCCCGGAAGGAGCCCCTGCGGGTCATCCTCAACGGCCTTGGCAAGGACGCGGCACAAATTATTAGCCGCATCAACGGCTTCACCTACGTGCAGACCCAGTTCGACTACTACACCGGCGAGCTGAAGATTGTCCGGGAGGTCCGGTATTCCGAGGGGGAGCGGGCCAATGTCCGCTGCTTCGGCGCGGACGATGTGCGGGAGGGCGTGGCCATTATGCACCACG
>ENA-UOOR01003564-UOOR01003564.1-fermentation-metagenome-genome-assembly--contig:-NODE-3564-length-13532-cov-3.341693_pt1 | contig 13532 bp, 8 predicted proteins | sample MGYA00245780_ERZ724029 | MGnify/ENA primary metagenome ERZ724029 (study PRJEB28704, sample SAMN03018315) | fermentation metagenome | biome: anthropogenic terrestrial biome; feature: soil; material... | reverse complement strand
CAGCATTATAGCTTCGTTAGCGCAATTAATCGGACAATATAAAAGTGAAGAATATATTTTAAGTGGTAAGGCACTTACAAATGAAGAAACAACTGCAATCGAAGAAGAACTATATAATAATTTTCAATATTCATCAAAGTATAATCCGAATTTGACTGAATTGGAATATAGACGCATATTTCAAGAAGAATATGCGGATGAATTGAACAGTAAAAAAGAAGAAAGTATGAGACAACAAGTACGGGTGTTTTATCGTTTACTCAACACTTTAGAAGCATCTGAAGGAATCGTCTATTATGCAAGTGACGGTGAACATATCTTCTCCAATAGTGAACTAAATAAAAAAGAACAATTTACATCATTTGGCGCCTATATGCTATTTGATGATTATCAACAGAAGCTGTATCCAACAGAAGTAGGAAAAAGTAAGTACGTAGATTATGTTACACAAGAAGTGGAACAGTTAAATCCACAAACAGATGTTATTTATGTGGCGTTTGAAGAATCTTTCTTACAGCAAAAAATGCAGGAATGGCAAAAAGATAAAGCAATTGCCAAACGTTTACTGAACGAGTTTATGTTATATCTAGCAGGATTTATTGTATCTTTTGTTTATTTAATAATTGTTATTGGCAGAACGTCTTTCAAAGATAAAGAACTGCATTTACATGTTATAGACAAATTATATAATGATTTAAATATTGTGATCGTCGTATGTTTAATCTCTATGTGGATGGCTATGATTATTGAAGTGTTACGTAAGATGAACTTGCTTCTGACGGTGCCTATTTTTATAATTGCTTTGCTGCTAGTCTTATCACTCGTAAAGCATATTAAAAATCGAACATTACTGCAGCATACACTTATCTATCAAATTATTAAAAAATGTTTTATTGTGGTGAAAAACATATTTGATAATGGGAGTACAGCGGTAAAAATTGTGTTACTTGTTATCGGCTATCCTTTAGTAGTAGTGGCTACGTTTTTTATGTTTCCTATTACACTAGGCGTAGCAGCCTGGTTGGCAATGAAAAAGGTGAAATCGTTTAATCGCATTAAAGAGGGCGTAGAGCAAATTAAAAATGGTGACCTTCATCATCGAATTGAAGTAGATGGAAAAGGGGAGTTTAGCCAACTTGCCATGAATATTAATAGCATTACCGATGGTTTAAAAAAGTCGGTGGATAGTGAAATCAAGAGTGAGCGTTTAAAAACGGAGCTTATTACGAATGTTTCGCACGATATCAGAACGCCATTAACGTCTATTATTACGTATGTCGATTTATTAAGAATCGAAAAAGACCCGGAATTAATTGCTGAATATATTGATGTATTAGATCAAAAATCGAAAAGGCTTAAGCTTTTAACGGACGATTTGTTTGAAGCGGCTAAAGCGTCGAGTGGCAGTATGCCTGTTCAATTAGAACGGATTGATATCGTTTCGTTACTAAAACAAGGTATAGGGGAGATGGATGAGAAAATCGAAGCGGCATCCTTAGATTTTAAGTTAGCCCACCCAACGGAAAAAGTCTATGTGAAGGCTGATGGTAAACTTCTATGGCGCGCCATTGAAAACTTATTTTCGAATATTTTTAAATACGCACTGCCTGCATCCAGAGTATATATTGATGTTGAAGACTTAGGTAATGAACTACTAGTAACATTTAAAAATATTTCAGCGTATGAATTAAATATTTCAGTCGATGAGCTTATGGAACGTTTTACACGCGGGGATGAATCTAGATCGAGTCAAGGTAGCGGATTAGGGTTATCCATAGCTGAAAGCCTTATTCAAATCCAAGATGGAAAGTTCTTCATTCAAGTAGATGGCGATTTATTTAAAGCGATGATTTACCTACCGAAATTTCAAAATGAATTGAAATAGTGAAGGAATAGGATGCATAAAGTGTGTCCTATTCTTTTGCAGTTGTTCTCCAATAACAACTGTAATAATTTTTTCTTGTTCTTGAAATCTTTGACTTCTGTTAATAAGTTCGTTATAATTCGTGATGTATTATAAAATGCGTAAAGGAGGACTATTAAATATGACACTACGATTCCAAACTTTGAACCAATAATTGAATATGGTCAAAGGCTCTGTTTGTGTATGCAGAGTAAACGGAATTAGTCTGTCTTTTTTTAATATACCTCATTTCATATTTGTGAAAATACAATTCCATCAGTTTATGGATCTTTCCCATATATCACACTTCGAAATATAGGAACGATTGTTTAACCGATGGGGAAATATGCAATGTTAGAAAGGCGACTTTGTTCAACCTTTCTTTTATTTTTGTCTAATTACACCTTTTTTGATGGTATCAAAGTAGGTGTTTTATGCCCTATGGCTAACTTCATAAAATTAGGACGGTTTTTTTCCTTTACTTTTGAGATCACAGGCAGATGTTTGTGATCTTTTTGTTTTCTACAGTGGGTATTAAGGAAATGCTCTGACTCTATACAAGGTGGTGAATTCCCCAATGGTATATGAACTAGGAAGGATTGGGTAGGATTTGTTTGGAATATACAAATTTTTAAGCATAGGTTACTTATCATAATGAAATCTATGAAGCATTTTTTAATATGACTATTCGTAAGGAGTAAATAAATGAATCAAAATCAAACGGTGAAATATGAATTCCTATCACAGGATCCCAATGTTAAAACATTACCAATCATGCTGTCATTAATAATCGGTGCGTTCTTTGCTGTTTTAAACGAAACATTGTTAAACATAGCCTTAACTACATTAATGCATGAATTCCATATTACGTTACCAACCGTTCAGTGGATGGCAACAGGGTTTATGCTTGTCATGGGTATAGTCATTCCAATCTCTGCTTTGATGTTGCAGTGGTTTACAACAAGGCAATTATTTCTTGGTGTGATGGTCACGTTCACAATTGGTACAATTATTTGTGCAATTGCACCTAGTTTTCCGGTTTTATTGGTAGGACGTTTAATACAAGCAGTTGGAACTGGGTTGTTAATGCCTATTATATTTAATGTTTTCCTTTTATTATATCCACCAGAAAAACGCGGGAAAGTTATGGGCATTGTAGGTTTAACGTTTACGTTTGCACCGGCAATTGGACCAACTTTATCCGGGGTTATCGTAGAATATTTAGGTTGGCGCTATCTATTTATTATTGTTATTCCTTTTGCCATATTTTCAATTGTTTTTGCCTTTAAGTATTTAACAAATGTTTCGGAAGTAACAAAACCTAAAATAGATTTTCTATCATTGCTTTTTTCAACGATTGGGTTTGGAGCAATTATTTACGGGTTTAGTGCTGCTGGTGAAAAAGGTTTCCTTAGTTCTAGCGTTTTTCTGACGATTATCATCGGAGTCATAGGTGTTGTGTTGTTCTCTTTAAGACAATTTAAGCTAAAAGAGCCTGTTATGGATTTACGGGTGTTCAAATATCCAATGTATACACACGCTGTATTTATGTTTGTGATTATTATTATGGCGATGTTTGCATCAGAAATTATATTACCTATATTTATGCAGGGACCATTAGCTTTGACGGCTGCAACAGCGGGACTCGTATTACTACCAGGGAGTTTACTCAATGGGCTCATGTCTCCAATTATGGGGCAAATGTTCGATAAATTTGGTCCTCGCATATTAATGATTCCAGCAACACTTGTTTTAAGCGGAACAGTATTTACTTTGAGCAGGTTAACGGCTGAAACGCCCATTTGGATAATTGTAGTATGCTATATTTTATTAATGCTAAGTGTCTCGGCTATTATGATGCCAGCTCAGACAAATGGTTTAAACCAACTGCCTAAATCTTTATATCCACATGGAACGGCAGTGATGACTACTTTACAGCCTGTTGTAGGCGCTATTGGTGTTGCTGTTTTTATTAGTATTATGAATGCCAAACAAAATCATTTTTTACAAAAGGCAACAAATCCGAGTGATCCGGCTACAATTAGTCACGCAATGGTTGCTGGTGTGGAACTTGTTTATCTCATTGCTTTTATTATCACGATAGTAGCGATTATATTGGCATTTACTGTTTATCGTGCGGTGCCCAAAGAAATAGTAGAAACACAATCTGAAACGAAATCTTAGCATAGTACCGGATGTAATACCGAGCAATACTATAGCTAACGTTAAAAATAAAAGCTTCTCATCAGTTGCATCAACTTTTTGAGAAGCTTTTCATTTACGCTAATTAAAGAGAAAACGGTAATCTAGCAATCATTTTTCTAGCTTATTGTGATGCTGAAGTATCGGCTAAAGACAGCTAGTTATTGACCTTCAACTTTTAAAACTTCATATTGGAAACCCCGATAAATATAATGTTGTTTTTGATACATGTCTCTCGGTGTATCTTCACCATCTGCTACTAAAATAACGGTTTTTTGCTGAAAATGTTGCATTACATATTGCTGAAGTTGCGTACCTATTCCTTTCCGTTGAAAAGCCTCTAGTACAAATAAATTATCAATTTCAACTGTCGTATCTTCTTCAATTAGCTCTGTAGAACCAACTGGGATGCCTTCATAGTAAGCAAGGAGTTGATGTTTCTTCGAATCATGAAAACGATGTTTTAGTAAAGCTTGTTTTTCAGTGGCAAAAGTTTCACCATATCTTAAATCTTCTTTGTACTGCAGTGTTAAAAATGCCTCTAAATTGTCGTCAGTCACAGGTCGAACTTCAACATGCTCGTTTACCTTTGTAGGGAAATGGCTAGGTTCAATTGTATATAACTCTAAAAATCCAATATCATAGTTTTCATCCGTTAAATAACTGTGAATATCGCTCGGAATTTTTTCGTTAGACGGGAAAATAAATTTTAAATGTTGCTGATTATGTTGTTGATGATAGGAGCATAGTAAATGCTCCAATTTCTTAAATGTCGTTAATGCAGGCATTGTTTTAAATAAAATAAAATTACTATCATAACGGCTTAGCATTTCTGGATAATGCACATGCCGATACATTTCGTCTTCATAAATGATATGGCCAATTTTTTCTATATGCTCAAAAGTAATATCGTTCATTGTAAATCTCCTTATTATAGAATGACTTGAGAATGGGTAACGATTGAAACTTTGTTGCTATTAGTGTGAATGCTATGGCACTTGATAGCAAGGGAATTCTAAATGATGCACACCTTCGCTCCAAGCTAAGTGACTGGCATCTAAAAAAGTCAAAAGGCATCAAGAGAGAAAAAATCTTGATGCCTTTTGCCGTAGGTTTACGCAAAAGTATAGCTGTTGCTATCTTTATTAAATTCCTACGTTATCGTACTGTAACGAGCGTTGGCTCAGGGAAATACCCTAATTGAATGCCATGGGCAATCATTGTACGGATAAAGGCTGGATTAGGCTCTGCACATGTAATATCCGTATGCTTTAAAAAGTCCTGTGTTTTTTCACTATTTATGATAAATGGTGAATCGCTTGGGCCATCACCGTCAAGCTGTGCAATGGCTAATGATAAATAATCTTGTAGTTCTTCTGGATGCTCCGAATGTAATAGCCAATCTTCGTATTCATTTGTCGTAACAATTTCTAGCGCATATCCCATGTCTTTGATGGCCTCAACAAAATCGAGATAGAGTAGCGGTACTGGGTTACATAGGTGGAATATGTGCCCATTTGATTTTGGCTGACGGGCTAGTGCTACAAGTGCTTGGCTTGCATAATTAATTGGCGTAAAATCGACATGCCAATGAGCTGACGGTGTTTTTCCTAAATAAAGCATTGATTTTATCATACGATAAAAAGCATTATCATCTATATTGCGTTGGAATTTCCCTGTCTGCGAATGACATGTTAAATTGCCAACACGGTAAATTGAAACAGGAATATTATCATTCACTGCATTTCTAACAAGATTTTCAGCATCTAACTTACTTTGGTTATAGACATTAGAAAGTGCAACATTGTAATCGAAATCACCCTGTGCTTGAGTGTCTCCCCATTGCGTTGTCGCTAGCTCCTCGGGGATACCTATTGTTGAAACATAATGGAAATGTACACCCACTTTACATTTAGAAAGCTCTAGCAAATATTTAGTACCTTGCACATTGACATCGTTAAAATGACTTGCTGCTCCGAAATGTCTTACATCTGCACCGCAATGAATAATTGCGTCGATTTTTTCAGTAAGAAGCGCATGGTCTTTAACAGATAAATCAAGTTTTGCCTTACTTAAATCGCCTTGGATGACCGTTACTCGTTTTTGCAGCATCGGGATAATAGCATGTCCAAAATAAAATAACATACTATCTTTTAATTTATCATCAGGCGTTGTCTGTGCACTTTGTCTAATTAAACAATAGACATGTGCGTTCGTATTCATTAAAAGCTCATATAACACATGACTACCTAAATAACCTGTTGCCCCAGTTAACAGCACCGTTTTCATCGCTAAAGGTGTGACATTATGAGTAGTGGTAAGACGGCTTGGCTCCATTAAATCTTTCCGTACAAAGTCAGTTGTTTGCTGGGATACCTCATTTGTTTCAGGCTGATACGTACTAATATAATTATCCAATTCAGCTATCGTATGGTATTGGAAAAAGTCTTGAATTTTTAAAAATGGAATATGCTTTTTCACATGTACTAAAATCTCAAGTACTTTTAAAGAATGTCCACCGATATGAAAGAAGTTATCGTGAATGCCAACACGTTCAACATCTAGTACTTGCTCCCAAGCACTGGCTAGTAGCTGCTGTATTGTGTTTTCAGGTGCGTCATAATGACTTGGTAGCGGTGTTGTTACCTCAAGTGTCGCTAATTGCTTTCGATCAATTTTACCGGTAGGAGATAATGGCATTTCCTGCACTTCAATTAAACGTTCAGGCACCATATAGTCTGGTAAAAGACCTGCTAAATAATGTCGAAGTGCTTCCTGTTCTACCTTCATACCACCGAATACCGTGTAATAGGCAAACAAGCTAGTATTACCATTATCCCTTTTTTTGGCAAGTATTACGGCTTCTTGGATGTTAGGGTGATTACTTAACACCGTTTCAATTTCCCCAAGCTCAATGCGGAACCCTCGCACTTTAATTTGAGAATCTTTGCGTCCCACAAATTCAATTACACCATTTGGCAATAAACGAGCTAAATCACCTGTTCGATACATCAACTTCCCACATTCATTTGACAGATGTGGGACAAACGCTTCAGCAGTTTTTTCAGGCTTATTTAAATAGCCAGCAGCTAGTCCTGCACCAGCTATATAAAGTTCACCTGCTTCATTGGCAGGACATAGCTGCCCGTCGTTATTAATAATATACATCTCGTAATTGGCAATCGGTCTGCCAATGGGAATACTTGCATGATGCTCGATGATAGTATCCGGCACTCTGTAATACGAAGACAGCACTGTACATTCTGTCGGTCCATATACATTAATAATTGCAGTTGTTGTTCCGAATTTTTCACGCCACTTTTGTATAACCGCAGGCATAAGGGCTTCTCCACCTACAGACAAATATTTAAGAGATGATAATTGATATTGGTAATCGCTGGAGAGATGCGTTGCAAGCTGCGTAAAGAATGCATTTGGAATAGTGGCTGTTGTCACTTTTTCCCTTGCAATCATCTCAGCGAATGCTTCAATCGATATGCGCTCAATACTTGTGAGCATATGTAATCGAGCGCCAGAAAAGAAAGCAGTAAATGTTTCTGTGACGGATGGATCAAAACTATAGGAGATAAATTGCGAAAAGACATCATATTTACTTACTTGGTAGATTCTTTGATTATCAGTAATTAAGTTAATCACAGATTCATGCTTTAGCATTACGCCTTTTGGCTTGCCTGTCGAGCCAGATGTATAAATAATATAGGCTAGATCGGCAGGGCTGAGATCGATATAAACATTGTCTTTTGGAAACGTGATTTCCATGCAATTCAGTGTAAACACTGTACGACATTGAGAATTGCTATGTAATAAATTGGTAAGTACCGCTGTATGTTCTTCTTTTATTAAAATGAATGGTGCACCTGAATCATTTAAAAGGTACTGACAGCGTTCTTTTGGATAGCTGGGATCTATTGGAACGTAAATACCTCCTGCTTTTAGAACGCCAAGTAAACTGATAATAGTTTCCTGACTACGTTCCATAACAATTGCTACTTTGTCACCTTTTTGGAGACCATTGTCTAGTAACATATGGGCAACTTGATTGGAGCGTTCATTGAGCTGACGATAGGTGATCCGATCATCATTAAAAGACAGGGCAATTCTTTCAGCGAATCGTTCCGCTGATTGATAAAATACACTAGGGATTGTTTGATCTTTCGCATAAAAGGCTTTTGTTTGATTTAAAGCTTGATATAATACTTTATCTTGTTCTGTTAACAGTTGTGTACAATTGGTTGGTAACGTCTGTTGTTCTTGGGTGTTTGTTTGATAATGTGCTGTAAATAAATCAAGGTCTCGTTTTAAATTCAATCATAACAACTCCTATTTTTGAAAGTAGGGGACTGTGCCCCTTTAGTGCAATTAGAAGTAACTTTATTATTGATAGGATTAGACATTGCTACTTTTTCTTAACAAACAGCCTTGCCGATGTTTTCGCATCGACAAGGTTGTAGGATTACTTGCTCTTTATTTATTTTCGCCGTGCTTTAGTACATCATTATTTTACAATAAATGTATTTACAACAGTTAATAATTCACTTGATAAATCAGATAGTACTTGTGCTTCCTCTGAAACTCTTTGCACGGTATTCAGCTGACTAGCCGATGTTTCGGCTACTGCTCTTGTGTTGTCTCGAGAACTTACTGAGAAGTGTTCCATATCTTGAACAGCTGAAGTAACTTCTTCCATACCTGCTGCCATTTCTTCAATCGTTGCTGATAGTTCTTGAATTTGCCCTGTAACATGGTGAATTGAAGTTAAAATTTGGCTAAATGATTTTTCGGAATCATTAATCATAATTAAGCCATTGTCCACTTCTTCTACAGCATGGATCATGACCTTTACAGAATCATTTGTATCCTGTTGAATACGAGTAATAAGCGTAGAAATTTCTCTTGCCGAAGCTTCTGATTGTTCAGCTAGCTTACGCACTTCATCAGCAACAACAGCAAAGCCACTTCCTGCTTCACCTGCGCGAGCAGCTTCAATCGCAGCATTTAATGCAAGCAGATTTGTTTGGGAAGCAATCCCTGTGATAATGCCGACGATTTCTTCGATTTTGCCGGAATGTTCACCGAGCATTTTTACAGATGATGCGGAATGATTAACTGCCTTACTAATAGCATTCATTTGCGCTACAGATTTGCTTGTTGAATCATTACCTTTTTCAGCTTCTTCTGATGCTAAAATAGAAGATTCAGAAATTTGATTGGATGTCATAGCAATGCGTTGAATACCAATACTCATTTCCTCAATTGTAATAGAACTTTCCTTAGCCTTTTGCACTTGTATATCAGCACCACTAGCTATTTCTTGCATTGACGACGCTACATTATTGTATGAATCTGTTGCTTCTTGCATATTGCTTGATAAAACTTGTGCAGAGTTTGAAACACGTGAAGAAACATTTGTTGCACTTTTAATAACTGTTTTTAAGCTGTCAATCATAACATTGAAATTAGTTGTTAGTACGCCAATTTCATCATTTGAGTGAACAGGTAACGCTTCAAGCTCTAGGTTACCTTCCGCAACTTTTTTAGATTGTAAAGATAGCTGTTGGATAGGTGTTAGCTTCTTTCTTAATAGTGTATAAACCACGATGGAAGAACCAATTAGGAATAGTACAGTAATTAACAGAATCCATAATGCTTCTGATAATGCTTTAGCATTTACCATAGATACATCATAATCGATGGCGTAAGCAGCTACAACGGAACCATCTTTATCTAAAATCGGCGTAAGACCTGTTTTATAGCTTCCAAACTCATCTTTATAAATATCTGTAGCTGTTGCTTCTTTTGTTTCAAATACTTCCTTTATTCTTGCAAGAAAATCTGGGGAAAGTCCCATGGCAACCATATCTTGGTTATATTCTGCACCTACTTCAAGTACGCTTGTGGAAAGAACCGGTGCGTTAATATTTTCACCATCTACTGTAATAAGAAAGAGATTGGTAATAATGTCTGATTCCTCGTTAATGGCATCCATTTCTTTCGTTAAATGTAGGACATCATTATTGTCAGCATTTGGGCTTTCTAGTACGGATTTTAATGTCTTTTGGTCTATTGTCTTAGATAAAATCATCCCTTTATCATAAAGAGATTGGTCCATATCTTTTAAATTACTATTTTTCACTATATAATAGGCAAATCCCATAGTCACTAGCCCAAATAATAGTAAAATACTAACCATGATGACGGTTAATTTCTTGCTAATCGACATTTGCTGTTTCTTATTTTTCTTCATATCTCTTCCTCCTAAAATTGTATACAAGACATATTTCAAGCGAAAAAGGGACGGCCGATAATGCGAAAGTCAAGTGTAATGGGAATAGTACAATGTTACAATTGACTGTTATGATATTCAAATATATGGAATTACCTTATACTTTTTTATCATTATTTCTTTGATTGTAAAATAATCCATTCATCCCCTAACATTAATCAACTATACTGCCAAAAAATACGATTCACAACCCAAAAATCCTCCTATTTAAAGTGTGAAATTTCGGTGAGCGAAATAATATATAGTGTTTTTGTATCAATGATTATTGGTGTCTATGCACATAATTAATAGAAAACACGCTAATAATAGTATATTTTGTTTCTGGGACTAGCTATTATAATAAAGTGTTTATTATTCTGGACAAATATTATACGCAACCCAAGGGACAAATTGCTGTTGGTCGTTGCTATGTAGAAAAAATAAAGGCTTTCCATTTGTTCATTACTGAACGGATGGAAAGCCTTTTTTTATCTTGGATTACCAAATATGCCAGGTAAAATATCGGAAATACCTGGAGGTGTTAAACGAGGGAATCCTGGTAATTGCCCGCCTGGATATGGAGGAGGTGGGAATGGCTGCGGTGGATATGGACGTGGTGGATATGGTTGTGGCGGATATGGATATGGTGGATATGGTTGCGGTGGGTACGGTTGTGGTGGATGTGGACGAGGCGGATATGGTGGAGGGTAAGGGGATGGATAAGGAGGTGGATATGGTGGAGGGTAAGGAGGTGGATATGAGCCAGGAGGCAAACCTGTCCCTGCTGCGGCAATTTGATTAACATCAACTGTTATAATTTGTCCAGAATCTAGTTGAATTTCTGCAGTTCTTCCGTCTTTTCCAAATGTTCGAATTAATGTACCGGAATAAGTACCAGTAGGAAGCGTGACCCATATTTTCATACCAGGTCGGAATTGCTGATTAAAATCTTCAGGGGCTAATCTTGGATAGACCAATAGAACACACCTTTCTTCATTTTTCTTTTCTAACATATGTCTCCTATTATATTTGTCATAGGCATATGGCATAAGAGAAATAAGAAAGAACAGGTATTATCGTTATATTTGTTATAAAATATATCGATTTTAATTATAATAGGAAGAAATGACTGAAAAGGATGTTTGAAATGGCCATTATCAAAATAAAAAAAATAAAGATCCGAAATTTAAGAAATGTCCGAAATGGTGAGCTCACATTAGCTGTGAATTTTGCTTCGCTTATGACGGCAAATGTTGTGGGTGTGTATGGGCAAAATGGTTCAGGGAAAACAACTATTGTCGACGCATTTAGTTTGTTGAAGACAATTATTTCTGGTTGGATTGCTGAAGTAAAATTGCCATCACAAGATAAACGCTTAATTATGGCAGGGGAAAAAACCGCTAGTTTGGTTTTTGAATTTCTAGTGGACAACCAATTCGGAACATTTTTTGTCAACTATTCTGTAACATTGCAAGAAGATGAAAAACGACTGTTCATTATTGCAGAGCGCTTGACTTACAGGGAAGATGAAAAAGGAAAACGCTCAAAAGTGTTAGTAAGTGTCGCAGATGAGGATGTTCAAATTCGAAAAAGCTCTTTACGAGATATGAGTGAAAAGATACGTATAAAGACGCTTGTTATTCAACAATTAGCACGAAAACAATATATGTCTTTTGTCTTCCATAAAGATTTAAAGACGTTGCTACAAGAAAAGCTATCAGAATTAGAAATGGAATTGCTTCGTAATATAGCAGTCGACTTTAATCGGGACTTACATGTTATTAATAACCAAAATATTGCACCTTTATTTGAAGAGCGTATTATGCCTTTTAGTATTCATTTAGAAAAAACGCGAGGCTCGATTCCTTACGATTTGAAAGGACCAGCATTATTGCCAGAGAATGCTTTCAATGTATTATGTGAAGTCATTGAGCAAAGCAACCAAGTATTGTCGACCATTATTCCAGGGCTAACGATTAAAATTCACGTTATTACAGAGCAATTATTAGATAACGGTGAAAAAGGCATACGTTTTGAGTTCTTATCGAAACGCGGTGAGCGGGAATTACCGTTACGAACTGAATCGGAAGGAATTTTGAAAATCATTGCTGTGCTTAGCGTTCTAATAGCTGTTTATAATAATCCGACTGCATGTGTCGTAATCGATGAATTAGATTCTGGTGTATTTGAATATTTGTTGGGTGAGTTGTTAACAGTGATTGATGAGGGCGGAAAAGGCCAGCTTATTTTTACGTCCCATAATTTACGGGTGTTAGAGGTGCTTGCGATTAAAAACTTATGGTTTACAACAACAAATGAGAATGATCGATATATGCAGCTAAAGGGCATCAAAGAAGTCAATAATGCGCGAGATGTCTATTTGCGTGCGATACAGCTTGGCGGACAGGATGAGGAAGTGTATAAAGAAACGAAAACGTTCAAAATTAAACGTGCTTTTAGAAAAGCTGGTGTGCAACATGACTAGAAAAGTACTATTAGTTATTGTTGAAGGTCAAACAGAGCAAATCATTTTAGAAGATTTTTTGGATGAACATTTTACTGATTCGACGATTCGCTTTGATGTACAGCGAGAGGATATTTTGACGAAGTGGGATGCAAAAAAGAGAATCCCCAATATTAAAAATAGTGTTAGCCGAGTCATTCATAACTATCTTGAAAAGTATAAGTTTTTAGCAAAAGATTTAACGGCAGTTATTCATATTACAGATGCAGATGGTTGTTTTATCGCCCCGGAGTTTGTCAAAATCAAATCAGATATGGAACAAAATTTATTTTACACAGAAGATGCCATATTTGTAAAAACAGAGAGGCGTAAAGAGCAAATCGAACAGCGAAATGAAATGAAAGCGAATAACGTTAAGATTTTGCTTGCCAACGACCATTTTAGTATTGAGCGTTTAAAAGTCCCATATCAACTTTTTTATTTTGCTACGAATTTAGAGCATGTGTTATGGAATGAGCGCAATGAAGTCGCAACAGAAAAAGTGCAAAAAGCAGATGAATTTATGGATAATTTATCGGGCTCTATTAAAGAATATCTTGCGGAGTTTTTGCCCGTTGATGGAACACTAACTTATAGGGAAAAGATGAAAGAAAGCTGGACGCACTTAACGAAGGGCTGTA
>ENA-UOOR01003562-UOOR01003562.1-fermentation-metagenome-genome-assembly--contig:-NODE-3562-length-13538-cov-46.018097_pt1 | contig 13538 bp, 8 predicted proteins | sample MGYA00245780_ERZ724029 | MGnify/ENA primary metagenome ERZ724029 (study PRJEB28704, sample SAMN03018315) | fermentation metagenome | biome: anthropogenic terrestrial biome; feature: soil; material... | reverse complement strand
TTTCATACTCCTTTTTCATATTGTCCGATGATTTTTTAGCGTTACCCGTGCAGGAAACAAGGATGGACCCTGCTGTGAGCAAAAACAGATTTAATTTCTTCAGCTTCATACGTTTCATTTTAGACTGTTATATTATAAACTTCTTATTTTTCTATTGTTCGATTTCCCCGAATTTGTCCAATATCCGATTATAGGCTTCGGCAGCAGCTCCGTTTCCCCAATCGTATATAGTGAATTCGCCCATTCCTTCTCCTTCGGAGCTTGTTCGTCCCCCGTGGCCGTAATTCTCCATCGTGAATCCGTAATCTTTTTCCCCGAAAAACGGATAAACTTTCTCCCACTGTACTTGTGTCAACGGATTTTCGGGGCAGTACATCATCACAAACGATGCTTTTAGTGCAGCAAAGCCTCTTTCGATATACTCACGGTTATTCAGCAGTTTTCCGTATTGTAAAATAAGCTCAGCAAATAAACTTTCGCGTGAATCGTTCCACTCGCCGTCCGCATTAAGGACTCCAAATCCACCCAGTACATTTACAAACATATATGGCGGTTGCCACGATGCTTGTGTCATCAGCAATTCATCCAGTGTTCGCTGCCCAGATCTCAAATATTTTCTGTTGCTTGTCGTGCGATAACACTCGTACAGGGCTTCTGCCGTCCAAAACATGGAAAAATTATTTTGCTTGTGCATGTTATTGCGTAGAACCTTTTTCCCGACCAGATCTTGTGAACCATACCGGGAACAAGACCAGTAGGTCTCAAAATCTTCCCAGCGTCCCGTAGGGATAACCTCACGGATCACCGCCTCCATAGCTTTAAGCGCAGCTTCCTTATATTCCTGCTTCCCGGTCAGCTCATGCAGTTTCAGAAGAAAGGTTACCGACAGGGATGTTTCGGGCGAATCGTTCAGGTGCTCCATCGGCTCAAGTTTATCGAGCGACAACCATGCCGGAAAAAAACCGTTGGGATATTGGGTTTTCAGCAGCGATTTGGCATAATTCTCGGCAAAATCAAGCAACCGGATATCTTTTTCCAACTCATCATACCAACGAAGCATCAGTAAACCCGTCCAGCTCATATCCAGAATATGAAACGGCGATTCGCGGGGGTTCCACGTATATGGATTCCGATTAGAGTTGCCCCAATAATGGGTATCCCAACCTTTGCTGCGGTTGTATTTTCTACCGTCAATTTCCACTTCGTGCATTTCGGTGCCGATAAGTCCGTAAAAAAAACCGTTGAGCTGTGGAAAAGAGAGGGCCAGCTCTTTGGTAAGCCGGGCTTTTTTCATCAATTCCTCATTGCCTGTCCTCCTGGCATACCGGTACAATCCGCTTGCCGAGCGAAGAGAGCTAAACCACGCCTGGTTCCAGACAGACCTGAATTCTCGCTCGTTTACCTCACCCGGATAATTGGGGCTTTGTGTTACATTAACGATAAAGGCAGGCGCACCCACTTTTCGCCCTTCAACTTCAAACTCCTGCCACACGCTTTCCTTCCAGTTTTTAAATGCCCAGTCATACGTGTGTTCTATGTAAGGCTCCAAATCGCCTCTTATGGGATTACCAGCTCTGTAGGCTTCTCTCCCCCAGTTTGACCAGATAAAATCCAACGGTTTTCTAAAGGGATTTACGATAGAACCTTCATCCGTATAGTGCAGCAGATAAAATCCGATTTCCACTTTTCCGGCCGGATATTCCGCTCCTTCAGTACGTTCGAAAAGAACATGGTCGGCGACGCGGCTATCACTCATTCCCAGCGTCAGCGTGTTGGTTTCGGCACTCAGGTCCAGGTACCACCGTACAGGCGTACCTCTCTGCATAACGCTTAAATCGGGAATGAGCGCAAGAACTTGATCTTTATCGGCGATAATAAGCGCCGGTGAACGGAAAACATGCTGATCGATCACGTGATTATCGGTAGGAGTCAAATGGGGCGACCAATGGAAAGAGGGAGTAAAGGCCGGTTTAAGGGTCAGTTGCCAGTCATCTTGCCGCAGCAGTTGGTCCAGGGAAAAGGTGAGTTTCACATGCAACGTGTTCCGGTCTATTATTCTCACCGACCTTTTTCCCTTTTCATCTCCCATCCGGTCGTATTGCATATGCTCAAGGGCTTTGCTGAAATTATGCGGGACAGAAATTTGTTCCTGAGCAAATACACTCCAATAAAACAGGGCGATCCACGCAAATCCGATCACAAAAAAACGTTTCTGCATACCAACTAATCTATTCTTTCTAGTGTAATTAAATTCAGTTCAAATAAGTCGGCATTCCCGTTTTTCCGGATATGAAACGTTATCGAATTCGTTTGCTGAGTGAGTTGAATATCACCCACATGAACTTTTTCCTTGTACTTTTCCTGACCGGCTTTGGTCGATATCCATTCCGAGAGTTGGTTTTGCCTTTGCCAAACCTGAAAATCGGCACCGTTTACCCGTTCGTGATAAGTAACCAGAACCTTGTAATTTCCTTCGGGAACGTCCGTGAGCATAATCCTTGCGGCACCCTGACCGTAGGCTGTCAGCATAAGGCCTCTGTCTAAAATCACCCCGATTCCTCTTTCGGGAGTAACTTGCATTAACTGCGGAAAATAGACATGAGCAGAAGGCAGGTAAACCTCGCGTAATTCAGCAGTAGGTTCCATTTTTTCCTTAAGGGGTTGTGACGCATAAAAAAATGCTACCGATGTGTAATCTACCGGAAAATTATTGCCTGATTCGCCGTGTTCCATTCCGTGATAAATCTCTTTCTCGAAAGACAATTTGTCGGAAAGGAAGAAGCGGTAAGCACCGGTTCTGTTCATAGGCAGAGAATAATCCAGCGAACCGTGAACAGGCATGCTTATTCCTCTGTCCCAACGGTCGAGTAGAGCATACCAGCCACCGTTATAATAGTCTTCCGACCCCGTGCCATGCATGCGTGCCTTTCCGTCTATACGCGTGCTGTCATCTCCCTCGAAGAACAGTGTCATCCCCGGACGAAGTCCTTGTGCCAGGTGAACGGTTCCTACATAATGACCCTTACCCGCTGTTTTCAAAAACGTATAAAATTTACCCATATCGGGTTTTTCCCTCTTCCAAACGCTGTAAAATTTTCCTTCGTCTTTTAGGCTACGCTTCGTGTTGTTGTAATAAACCTTCACATTCACCTGGACGGGATTTTGCTGCACGCTCTTTCTTTCTCTGTAAATTAGTCTCATGGAAGCTGCACGGTCATAAGGCATGGGTAGATAACAGTAGTTGGTTGTTCCGTACCTGCCCATCAAGATACTTCGCATGGCCGGTTTTCCATAAGCATAACCAAAGAAATCTGCAACCGGGGCATGGATGGACTCCACCTTTTCATCGTCCCATTTCGCCGAAAGGATAATATCTTTATAAATACCCTCGAACGATGTTCCTCCATCTATTTCGAATCCAACAATGCGTCCTGCTGTTTTTTTATCGAAAAATGTGAACTCCTCTCCCGGTTGCAGCGTAAAGCTTTTTTGTTCCGTTTTAATTCCGGCCGACAACCCCGACGTATAATTTTGTACCGTTGGAAAAATACCGGACCACAACGTGCTTATTTCCGACAAAAGCTCCCGGTCGGATTCCGAGAAGTTCCCTGTCCAACTTTCCACATCCATGCCCGGCAGCTTTCGAGCTTGTATCTGATGAAACATGATCTTTTCTCCTTCAAACACAACCTTCAGTGATTTTTTGAACGGGATGGGAATGTAGCAGTAATATCCACCAATTTCATTTCCGCAAACCGGTTTTACGAACGGATACACTTTTCCCGAAAAGAGATCCGTAAACCGAATCTTCAAACGCGGTGTTTTTTCGCCATCGAAATAAAACGAAAGCAAGTCGTTGGTAGGGGTAGGAGTCCAGATCCTGTTTACCACACCGGGACCTTCAAATTCTGCAAGGACAAGGTGTCCGTTTTCCTTCCGGATATAGGAGTATTTTCCCGAAAAACCGTCGTCGTTTCCCCACGTTCGATCGTAACTCGATTCTTGGTCTATAAGTTGATTGTGACGGTAAGCGGGAAGCAAATCCACTCGTTTTAGTAACGCCAGTTCTTTCCGGAATGTGTGTGTTTGCGAATATGTGTTTAAACTGCAAATAGATACTAATATGACACTCAGAAGAATTTTCAGCGATATCTTTCTCATTATTCCTCGGTTTTTAATTAACTTCCAATTGCTGCCAATCGGGTAATTGCGGGAATTTGGCATGTGGTTCAGATTGGTACCAGAAACACACAGACGAAATATCCGATTGCTGCGGTAAATAACGACCGCCGTGCCGCCATCCCAAATCCTGAATGGTTATGCGCAAGTCTTTTTTGAAACGGATGGGATCCATTATGTGCCACCTGTACAGTCCGAAACGTTGTCCCGATCTGTACGTAATATCGGGAGACAATACCTGAACCAAGCCCGCATAAGGTGTGGTAAATGTAACGTACTTTCCTTGCCTGTCAAAATTGTAGGATCCGCAGAAATAATCTTCAGTACCCGTTCCGATGATGGTCGGGAATTTTTTGTCTCCATCCATAAAGAACTTAATTTCTCCTTCGCCCCACCAACCGTTATTGTTTACTTGCCAGGCCATGTATACACCTACGTAATGGCCTTCTCCCTTAATGCCGTCGATGATTGTATAATCGGATGTTTCGTTCACTTTTGTACGTCGGTACTGCGCATGAAAATAGGCGGCATCTGCCGGAACATCAGTCAATGTGTAGTCAATCTGATAATACAGGTTCATGGCTTCGGCATCGTTGATGTTGGTCATGGTTATTCTGCATTTCCTGCGGAAAGGCATCACCCAGTAAGAGTTAAACGCGCTACCTGGATTTACCGTAACAGGCATCGAGTTCAGGGGTGCATATTCATTCCATCCCATACCGAAAAAATGGCCGATCGGGCACTCCACCGAGGGTTCAGTCTCGTCATCCCAGTATATGCGGATGATTGAAAAGCGCCAGTTGCCTGTAGGGGTCATCCAAATATGTTGGATGGCGCCGGGCCCTTCAATTTCAGCCATAGTGAACGTTTCTCCCGGATTGATACGTACATAAGGATTTACTTTCCATCCTTGTCCCAAATCACGTGCGGCATGAGTAGCATTAGCCGTATTCCGGGGTGCATTGGGGTCGGGTATAGCCATACCTCCTTTTCCTTTCTCCCCGGTAAAGTTTTCGGGGCTGATGGAGCGGGTCTCCGCACTGGATAGCCTGTACAGGTTACCCATATTCATATCCAGGCCATTGAATTCACGGTTTTGAGCAAAAATACCTGCCGTGAAAACAAATAATAAAAAAGTAATGTAAATTGATTTTAAGTTCATAGTTGCTTATTTTATTTGGTTCTACAATATTTTAATGGAATAAACTCCTGTTTTTGCAATGAATAGCAGATTTGGATTATCATTATCGGGCAAATATAAAATTTCTTCGTCATTTAACGTGTAATTATCCTGAATTAAATAATTAACGAATTCTATTATAAATCAAGCATGTTACCGCTAATATTGTACTTTTCTACTTCGATCGTTCCATACACCACATTCAAGATCGGCCTGCCAGCTTTAAATTCAACTGTTCCAAATCCCGATCGGGCACTGATAAAACACTTGAAATCACCAATCCGGGAATCGATATATAAGGTTTTATCCACGGCGTCGTAATAAATGCCGGTTAATCCCTGCAGCAATCCGTAACTGGCCATTGCCCGGGCATACCAATGCCCACACTCGTACTCGTCAAAAGGATTTCTTACGGAACCGTCGTACCTGTCGCGACATACCCTCACAATTTCCAAACCCTTTTCTACCTCTCCTTTCAACATCAGATGGCTTGCCACCTGGTATTCAATTCCGGTCCAAACCTCATTACTATAAACAAAAGGTAACGACAATGCTCCTCCTTTCGGCCATGAACAGAGCAATAGTCCTCCGTCTTCACCACACGCATAAGTCGGCCGTTGCGGATTATAATGATCCAGCAGTGTTTTTCTCAAATTATATTTATAAACGGCTTCCAGGTGGCTTTTAACCATATTATTGTCAATAATTTCGGGTAGTCTGCAGACCAAAGCCATCCACATTCCCAAAATCCCATCAGAAAGACAGCCGGTACCGTACTGATATTTCGGACCTTCCTTTTTGAGTAAAGCCATTGCTTCACTTGAATAACTACCACCAAAAGATTGCACATTTACTGGGTTGGGAGCCTCTAACCCTTCCCATTGGATTTTCTGGATAAAATATTCACCGTCAAATAAATCATTCTCAATGTATTTTTTACCTTTATCCAGTAACGACTGGTATTCTTTGTAAGGTTCCTTGAGGGTTTTGCACATTTCAATAAAAGCCGTGAGTGCTCCCAAATAAAAACTGGTGCACATCCCATCGGGCCCCCAAAATTCAATATCATACGTATTGTGATGCGGTTCTTCGAGGTATCCTTTCTTTTTCGGATCCCAGGTACGGATACAATAATCGAAGCTCTTCTTCACGTACGGGAACAACGACTTCATCCATTCCGTATCGCCGCTAATTCTCCATTCTCTATACACTTTCATGATTCCTCCCAACTGACCATCGGCAGCAGCATGGAAATTATGGTCGGTGGGAGTAATGGGAATATTCGTCCTGAAATTCTGGTGCCCCGCTTCATTCTGACTTATTTTGAATTCCGTCTCACGTAATGTCCTTTCTAAAGTGGGGAAAAGATGAGGAATAGCCTGTGCATAATTCCAGACATGAGTGCAACTTCCGTGACAACATCCCGAATCGTCGTTACACCCTTCCCACGCCCAAAGCCTCCCATCAGATACACGTAAAACGGTAGGTGATTTCAATATAGTCAGATTCGCAGCAACTGCTTCCAATACTTCCGCAGGAAGGGTAGAATCATAAAACGATTTACAGAATAGTTCGGAATTCCTCCTTAAAGTTGTAGAATTTTTGTCCCAATACTTGATTAGACTGTCTAAATTCTCAAAACGGGTTGCATACCATGGACGATAATTGGAATCCTGTGAACCTACAATACCCAATTCCCCGGGCCCTTTAATTTCCCATCCGTCCGAGTAATCACTTTCAAAATCAGCCAGCACAATAGCTCCAGGAGAGGGAGAGGAGAGTATCTCATCGCGACGATCGGTCAGCATGAACTGATCGGCCAAGATATGCCCCCACGCAGATGTATCAATATCCATGATTTTCAACCGAGCATTTTTTCCTCTATGTTTGCTCAAATCCCAGATTATTTCTGTTAATTGTTCTGTATTTTTACCTGTTGCGGTTTCTACAATTTGGCCATCAATTAACAGATTAACAGCAGTTTTCTCTTTCTGACTACCACCTCCCACCAAAAATTTGAGGTATTTTCTGTTGATGATAAACTCCGGCGAAAGCAGCGTTCCTACCTGCCCATCACCATTCGGATCGAAGGAATTCAACAAGGCTTCTCCTGCAAAACCCGATACTTTTTGTTGGTTCTTTACCGCTCTCTTTGTAGTTTTACCTGAAAATGCCGCACCTGTGACGACCTGCTGCCCGATAGAAAGATCCGACTGAGGAAGATACCAGCAGAAATTGACTTTCACTGTTTTTTCTTCACCCGGTTTCATTTTTATCGGCAAATACACAGAAGCGCCCGGAGAAACTCCTTCAACAGGAGGATTATCAACAATTTTCGCATTTCTGATATTTTCCCAAAGGATGGTTTGCGCATCAAACCACCCACCCCTGAACCAACAATGGTCCGTTACTGCGTTAACGTTATCGAGATATATGGCAAAACCTCCGGTAACGCTGTTACCATCAACACCGGCCCTGATCATTCTGAACCCGTTTGTCTGCTCCAATATATGCCCGTTATCGTCGATGAAATTACGCGCATTATAGGAGAAGACAGCCTCAATCGCATCACGGGACCTATTCTTAAACGAATATTCCAGCACGCCTACCGGCAGGCTCGAATTATCTTCATCAGTGGGAACAAAAGGGCTCCAGCCGGTAATTTTCACATCCAGTGGAATATCCTTATCTTCCAATTCAATAATCCCAAAAGGGAAACGAGCGAGGAAAGAACCCTTTTCAAACCTAGGCAATCCATAATTCCGGTTACCCAAACCATTTCCACTACCATGCGGGCCAAACAGTTTCCAGGTAGGAACGATTGATTCCAGCACTTTCGCTCCATTTTTTACCCCTTTAATGCTGATGGCAGCAAAAGTATAGGGAGTATTGTATATTTCCGGACGATGGTTAACCGATAAGTGAGAAATCGCTCCGGTTCCTTCCAGACAAAACATACCGGCACCTATACCTCCAATCGGGAAAGCTACTTTGCTTAAATATTCATTCCTGTATACGCCGTTATAGTTTCTCTCAGTTCTTTCGAACTGAAAATGCAGTTTGTCGGGATTATTTGATCCCAATAAACTTTCTGCCGAGGTAAAAGCGGGGATATTTGTCGCGGCGATCGTGCCTAACCCAATTTTCTTTAGGAATGCCCTGCGATTGTTATTCATTTTTATTATTATGGTTTAAATTAAATTCATTAACCATGACATCACCAGGAGGTCGAGTTTTTATCTGTTGAATAAACTGTTGAGGAGGGAGCATGGTGATCCCAAAAACAAACTGTTCACCGTTTTTAAAAGGTGATTTCAATTCAAAGTTTTCGAATGAAACACCTCCGGGAATGGGATTTTCACTGGCCCAATACGTAAAACGCCCGTTCACCAATCCAGCCAATTTCTCTTGGGGGTTCTCTTGTATCCAATATTGAGTTGCCGTTTTTCCGGTAAACTTCCAATGTTCACTAGTTCCCGCTGCAAACTCTGCTTTACTGTAGTCTTTTTCATTAGGAGCCGCAATAAAATAAGCGTCTCCCTTCCAACTCCGTATCATCTCTTGTTGAGAAAAACATTCATGTGGCGTAAAATGTATATCCTTGTAGCCGGACCACAAATTGAGTGAAGATTTTTCTCCGTCTTTAAAGAAAAGCGTTCTCAAACGGGCTTTGTTTCCCATTGTAGCGGTCGTTATGAAATAATCCAGATTAACGGAGCCACTATATGTATTCGTCGTTATCTCAAATTCGTAAGGGCGGGATTCGAAAAAACGAAGACGAACGTACACCTTGGCTCCATTATCAAAAGGTTCGGAAAAAACATACAAGGTAAGTGTCTCTTCTCCGTTAATTTTTTCAACGACTCCCCGTGCCGGGTATACCGGGCCAGACGGTAAACCCGCCGTGGAATCATTTGAACTCCAGAACCGTTTCCCTCTTTCTTCCGGATCAAGACTGCTCACTTCAAGCTCCGAGAATCCACGGTGGTTGCTTCCTTTGGGAATCGGTTCAAAAGCAATAAAATTCATTACTTCGGGAAATTCATACTCCAGATAGGGTGTATAAATCCGGATCAGCCCCCTGGGGCCGGGCAAGGGAGCCAATCCCACAACTATACCGTTGGCATGCCCCCATACCGGCATTGCCGGTTTCCCTTCCGCTGGCAGTATCCAGGATCCTACCGTGTCGGGGAGCGCTAGTTGTTTCCAGTCGGATAAATTTTGCTGAGCGTACAAAGAAGTCAGTATCTGCAAAAACAGAAAGAATAAGAACTGTTTCATATTTTTATAAGCGATGATATTTACATTATCTTTGTTAGTTCTGGAATTTACCCATATCCGCCATTTCAACCTTCATCAGAAAAACATTGTAGGGCATCCACATCGACATCAGGAAATAGAGACTTTCCCCGCTTACCGACAAGGGGTGAAAGTACGATCCGTACAATTGTGCATAATCTTTTCCCGCAGCCAATTCGTACGGTTCACTCCAGGGACCGGTAACCTGTTCTGCAGTGCGCATGGTGATATTGTACCGGTCACCATTGAAATAAGCTATAAACCATTTGCTGAACGTCTCATTATAAATGAATGACAGTTCTCCTACTTTATCATCAATAACAACGGTTGCCTGATTTTCATCTCCCGTGATCCATTGACCGGAAGATCCGTTCCAATACTCATAGCGCTCTCTGTTTTCGATGTCTTGTTCACGAAAGCGGGCAAGAACGGCTTTGCTGTCTCTGCCGGTCTGTGTGCCGATCATATAGACGTACCCGTCTTTCTTAAAATACCCACCTTGTCCGAAAGGGCTATTGGAAGAGAATGTGATGGTTTCACATTTCTGCCATGTTTGTCCGTTATCCGTTGATTTGTACATCCCGGAATAATTGGTGATCCAGCCGGTCCAGTTTCTCATATTGAAGTAATGGACATAATCGATACCGTTGGCACGGACGGCAGCTGTAGGAATGGAGGTCCAGTCACCATTACCCGATCCGTCTTTCCCACCATATACGATTTCACGGGCATCCCCCCTGGCATCGGTAGCCATACTGCTGAAAGCAAGTCCGTCTTCCAGGTCTTTATCCTCCGAGAAAGCCAACACATTACTTCTCCAACTCCCTCCGTTAGGGCCTGGATTGGCAGGATTTGGCTTAAAATCGCGCCCGAATGTATCGCCAAAAAATATTCCGTATCTACCCGGTTGCATCTCCCAGACAACCCCCAGATCAGTTCCTCCCACATTCCATTTCAATGTATTATTGGGGCTAGGAAAGGTTTCTCCAGCCATAGGGGCTCCGGTAACACGTGCTATCCGGCTTACTGTACGAATAAAAAAACCCCACCGGTTGTCTACATTAAGCGAAACTTCCTTGGAAACGTTTCCATCCAGATAAACGGCCTTCAGTAGGAGTTTGAAAAAATCAGGATCGGAAGGCTGCACTGTATATGTAAAAAGGTAAGACGATGAAAGCTCACTCCGGTTAATCTTTTGCGAATAACTTTCTCCTCCACTTTTGCTAACCATTAAATAATCAATGTCATCAATATTTTTAAACGTAAGAATTGCAGAAACAACTTTTGTCTCCTTATGGGGTGTAAGATCGGTTTCAGCTGATGAGATCTCATCAGCAGGCACATAAGGCTCAGCGCCTTCTTCTTTGCTACAGGACAATACAATCATCGTAACAATAACAAAGGATATACATATAAAATAATTTTTTCTTTCCATCTAAATTCTACGCACAATTTTCAGCAAACAAGGATTAAAAGGGTGTACCGCCAGGAAGCATCATTAACGGTATGCACCTGTCCGTGGTACACCCTTATCGAATAAATTACAACTTACCGATCATCATTTAATTTCAATTACAGCTCCTTCTGAAAAAACCCTGTCCGTAAACCCTTCCTCTCTTGCTTCGGCAGTCAGAAAGCCCAGCAATTTAACTATAAACCTGTACTCTTTATCCGGATTTATTGTAATATTTGCTGACTTAACTTCATTGAATACGGAAACTTTTTGCCTGTAGATGCCATTTTCAACCACCTGAATACTTGTCTCCAAAGGCCTTCTGAAATCTTCAGGAATATTGTCCGGTATCTGCCACGACAGCGTAATCACATTCCCCTGTTGAGTGTATGATAAATTTTCCACTTTGGACAAAGAATGATTGAAATCTTTCCTGTCGATAATGTCTCTATCGTAGCACCCGGTAAACAGGATCAAGGTAAGTGCTGCAATAATTAATTTTTCTATTTTTTTCATACGATATTGTTTTACTATTTTACACTAAGGTTGTACAGAACTCACCTATTATCGCGCTTGTTCTACAACCATAACATAGGTTCTTACCCGGAGGATTAGTATCCGGGGTTTTGTGTATAGTTACCTTTAGCCCACTTCATCTGATTTTGCGGGATAGGGAAAAATTCATCACGTCCGGCAGTAAACCGGGCGTTTGCCATCCATGAGAACCGGGTTTTCTCCACGGTAAAATAGTTGTTCATAATCTCTTCCAGATTTCCCCAACGCTGCAAATCGAAGAAACGACGTCCTTCACCGGCCATTTCCAAGCGGTTTTCCCACTGCATTGCTTTCCAGGCAAAATCTTTATCCCAGACACAATTCTCACCCGGCTTGTAAATCTCAACATGATAGTTCATTACCGATGTTCCGTCTGCTTTGATTAACCAATCGGCACTATTAGCAGCTCGTTCACGAACTTTGTTGATGGGTGCTAACGCTTCGTTCCACCTGTCCAACTGAATAAGTACTTCGGCTTTCCAGAGCAAGACCTCATCGTAACGAATCATCCGCTTGTTCATAGAATTGAACTGCCATCCATCATACAAAAGACAATCACAACCGGGGTGAGGCAATTCTTTTACTGATTTCAGCCAACCGTATTCGGCTCCATTCCTTATCCCCCTGCTCTCAAAAATCAAGCCCGGATCGTATTTCCACGGATGTCCGGGGACACCTGCAGTATGGCTAAAACGAGGATCCCAACTATATTTTCCGAAATATTCCGGATTTCCAGCTTCCACAAGGGCAATGTTATCACTTCCATCCGTATTCTTGATATAATCTCCGTAACTGTCTTTATTGTAATCATCAAACAAAGGTAATCCGTCAGGTCCTGTTTTAAAGGCATTGCCCATATTATAGCTTATGTGGTGGAATCCGCAACATTGAAATCCGCCCCAGTTCCAGGGGTGATTCAACCCTTCCCCCCGGTTTATTTTTCCTCCGGTAGAACTGCCATCATCAATGGAATATTGAATCTCCCAGATTGATTCCTTCGTATTGTTGTCGGAAGTATGGATAAAGTTTTCTCCGAAATTTCCACAAAGACCCACTTTTTCACCTTCCTGATCGGTAATCTTATTCAGGTAAACCAACGCTTCCGTAAGCCTGTCTTTGTTTATATTGATTACCTGATGCCTGTCGTCTTGTTCGTATGCCATAAACATTAATGTTCTGGCAATCATAGCCGTTGCAGCATTTTTATCTACCCTGCCTTTTTCAGGTTGTGTAGCCGGCAAAGCATTTTCCGCATCTTTAAAATCACTAAGAATCCGCTCCCAAAGATACTGATCATTCGGAAACTTGGCGTCTTTGTTAGGAATTGCTTCAAATTCACCCGAACTACCTACCACATTTTCGTCGATATACGGCATATACTTGAAAAACTGTTTTAACCTGAAATGTACGAAAGCCCTGATAAACTTCATTTCTCCTATTCTTACGCTTTTCAACGGATAATCTTCCTCGGCGATATTGTTCAGTTTCTGTATTGCGGTGTTGCTGCGCTGAATAATCTGATAAGAAACATACCACGGATAATCTATCGGCCAGCCATTTGCTGTCAGGTTCACAAAGGTTTCCATGAAACCCCATCCATCACCTCCGTCCCAAACGCCGCCTCCTCCTTTATAGGAGTCGTCGGAACGCATGGATCCGGACCACCAGAGTGAAAAAGGCGAATCCCAGGAAGGTATGTCGGTAATCCTTGCGTAAGTTGCCGTTACAAAACCTTCCATGTCTTCGGGAGAATTTAGTAAGCCTTCATCCAACACTTGTTTAGGATTCACTTCCAAAAGATCGGAGCAATTGTTTGCCGTAATGAGGAAAGCGATGAGTAAAAAGATATATTTTAATTGTTTCATAATCTAT
>ENA-UOOR01003561-UOOR01003561.1-fermentation-metagenome-genome-assembly--contig:-NODE-3561-length-13538-cov-134.706371_pt1 | contig 13538 bp, 16 predicted proteins | sample MGYA00245780_ERZ724029 | MGnify/ENA primary metagenome ERZ724029 (study PRJEB28704, sample SAMN03018315) | fermentation metagenome | biome: anthropogenic terrestrial biome; feature: soil... | reverse complement strand
TTTATAGAGAGAGGACAAATTGCCCCCCTCACATATCTCCTTATATAATTATTTCAAGTAGAGCCACATTTTCACCACTTTTTAAAGTCAATGATTTAAGGAAGTAATTACTCCTCTTCATAACTCCGTTTTCATTAACATATATTGACTGTCCTCCACTATAACTTTCATCATATACTATATAAAATATTCTTGATGTTAATGATACAGTTGCTTGCATATCGTCCCATAAAAGAGCAATATTTTCGTCGGTTAAGAATTCTACTGTTCTTATCTCATCGTTTTGACCATCAAATATTACTATGAATGTTCTTGATACATTTCCGTTATCTTTATTAAATATCTCATCACCAGACCTCCACACTTTAAATCTGAAAGGTAATTCCATTCCAATATTAGTCTTAATATCCTCAATGTCCTCCTTATTTTTAAGGACTTGTTCCTCGTAGTTAAGGAACTTTTGATTATTCACCCAGAAAGCCATTATTCAATCACCAACTCCAATAACACTGTGTCATAGGTTGATGAAGATAATTTAAAATTCCCCGTAAAGCCTAAGTAGCCGGGCATGATTGCGTCACTTTCCGTAGTATTCAACTCCTCATTAATTCTTTTTATACTCCATATTAATGAATTGCTTATACTATAGACAATATCTTCACTATCATTATCCATTAAAAATGCCATACTACCCTCATCAGTTCCTTGTCTAACAATAGTAATGAAAGTTCTCGAAAAATCTTCTGTTCCAGCGGGAATGACTATGTCTCCATTTCGCCACACTTTAAACTTTACATTTCCGTTAGCAAGTCCTTCAAAAGAAGAGTGAACTTTTTCTTCTATAGTAATATCATTTTCAAAACTGAAGAATAAATCAATTCTATCTCCTTCAGATACTTCTCCCGTATCAATAGTTACATCTCCCGCACGTGTTATCTCAAATAAAGTATTTCCCGTATAGAATATATAATAATCTATATTATCCCACACACAACTAACGTATTCCATGTCTAATGGTTCTCCATTTACATTTACAGTGATTAAGTTTATTACAGTATCATCATCATTAATGGTGGTATACTTCAATAACTTCCTAAGCACACTTTCACTTACTTTACCTTCTCCACTTGCATTAACTTTTGGAACTATAAAACTAACTTTCTTTTGCATCTTCAATTACCTCCTTAACTTTCTCTACCATAGGCAAGACTTCATTAAGTCCTGACTTAACTTCATTAATAGTGATAAGTTTACCACCTTCACTATTTTCGCTTGTAACATTCTTATACCATTTGTATATAGTATAAGCAATGCTCACCAGTCCAGATAAGATTGCCACGCAACCTATAATAATGGACAAAATCTCTTCACCTGAAACACCCATATATACAGCACCTCCCGTTGATATACCCGTTCCTAAGTATCCAAAAACATTATCATTCTTCATATACAACCTCCTCATCTATTAATATCACTCTGAATAGACTTCTAAATGAATCTAAATATTCATTATATGCCTGTCCACCAATACTATGTTTTAATCTATATAATCCACCAACAATACCTAATTGTTCCTTTTGTCCCGTTTGCTGATTAACATACGGTAGAGGTTCATAAGCCTCCGTAGTAGGTTCAGTATCAGGATTCGTAGCCATATTAGTAATTATCTCTGCACCATAAAGTGCCTCATCCTCATTTAAACTCCTCAATCTCGCATTAATTTTGAGTTTGGAACGTAATTTTTCTTGTGCTTCCTTATTAATAGTAAGAAAAGCCATTTTGAATTGTGTTACATTATGGAAGCGTATATGTGATTCTGCATACCTCCCTAACAAAGCAACCCATTCTTCCTCATTCATATCCTCAATAGAGGGCATAAAGAAGTTCTTATCTGTATTGTATTCTGCAAGTGTCTTCCACACTACCGGAAACTTAATCATTTTCATTCACCTCTGTAGAACCTTCTTGGTCATCAATATTACCATCATTATCGTAATCATATCCTCCAATTACTTCACTTTCTTCACACCATATATCTTCACCAAATAAAGCATTAAATCTCTCACAGAATTGTTGTCTATTAAATAGTCCATCTTGGTAAACTAGGTCTGCTGAACTTGCTTCTAATTCTTGCTCACCTTTCAACTGACGCTCTTTCTTTTTGAATATACCGTTGTTCTCAATACCTATCGTATTTTCTCTTAGATTATCTAATGAAACATAACATTCCCAATAGTTCTGAGTTTCTAATGTCTTATCTTTAAACACTTCTTGTAGATTAAGGGGTGACGTAAGAGTAAATAGTCTTTTTCCGTTTTCTAGTAAATCCTGTTCAAGATTACCGAATTCCATCTGTGCTGACTCTTTCATACCCTCATTATCAACTCTTATACTGAATATTCTGGCTGAACTTATCAAATTGTGTCTAATTAAGATTATAATATTCGCAAGGTCTTTATTATATACTCTATTAAGTTGGTATCTCGGCATAACATATTCTGAATACCCTTGCGTATAATCATTTAGAATTACACCATCATAATCGTCCTCCCCAATATCGTCTACCTCATAACATACTTTAATCTCTTTCTTAGCAATGAATTCCCCATCGTTCATACTTTTATTTCCGTCATCGTCCGTAGTTACTGAACCATTAAAAGTTAGTGGAGTAACTGTCTGGTATCTACCATATATATCTATGAAACCATTTAACGCAAAAGGTAGCCCATAATATTTCTCACCTAACTTAAACACAATAATTCTTCCACGATAGTATAGAATTCTCTCCATTAGAGTAGGGTCTAAACCCTTAGGAAGATTCACCCATCTATATCTTCTAATAAACTGCGATAATTCCCGTATTTCTAATGTTCTTTGATAATCGTCTCTAATACCTGTTTTTGTTGCAATAGGGTTTACTCTTCCATTCATTCCTAATGCAGTCTTTAATCTTTGCTGATTAATTTGTCCACCGTAGTCAAACATACAATATCACCACCTACTTTTCTTAGAAACCTTACTTTTAGTTCCCGTATATTTTTTCTTTACAGCATTATTTATCTTATTCTCTCTAGAGGCTTTTGCTCCTGCTGAAGATGATAATTTACTTGCTTTTCCTTTACCTCTTGCATTAATAATCTCTTTAGTCCCTTTAACTCTTTCTTTAATAGTTTCTCTTCTTTGACCTTCTCTAACTCTTAATGTTGCTCTGGCTTGTCTACCTTTTTCTTTCTCAATACTTATACCAGTTTCTCTACGAGTTTTTAAGTCCTTTTTATTTCCTTTACTTCTGGATACAGAACTCCCTATACTCTGTATTTTACTTGCTACTCTAGTGCTTGAATCTCTACTCCTATATGTTCCTGCCATATTATTCCCACCTTTCTATATCTCTAACACCTCTTATTAATTGACTAGATAACTCCTGATATTCCTCATTAGTCAATATTCCACTATATCTCATTATTGTTCCTTGTAAATAATCAAAATCTTTCGTTCTTAAGTTTACCATTTGTCCCACGTTTACACCATACAATTTTATATATCTTTCAAAATATACTTTTTCTCTATATGTTGGTTCAAATATTTGTAAATAAGGCACGAAATTGTTTGTATGATACACTCCACTAACCTTTTCAATATTCTCCGGTATAGCCTTAATATTTCCAATGTTATAATTGAATTGTTGTCTTGCGTGGTCTAATTCGTTTGTAAGTAACTTACGTTCCATCTTATTATTATACGCTAATTGACTTGCCTCAATTCCTTCCATAATCCCTGCTCCAACTAATGATATACCTGCGGCTATTCCTGCTCCAATTGCTCCCGGAGGTCCGGCTACAGCACCACCAAATGCGACTTGCCCACCAGCCCCTGCAACTGATTCTATAATTCGTTTTGAAGAATCATATCTAAAATTCCCCCAATTTGCTTCATGTTGAATAGTTTGTTCGCTACGTTTATAACTTTGTTCTGCAAGAAAACTATTCATATAGTTCACGTTTTGACGTTTATATGTTTCGAATGCACTTGATACTAAAGTTAAACTCATATCTTCCTGCCAAATTAACCCTCTCGTATCATTATAGTTACTACCATACAAGTTACTGAAGTTTGGTTGTATCCTATAGAATGATGAATAAGGTCTTAGGTCAGCACTTATTTTAAACTTTTTTAAACCTCCACTTTTTGACGGACTAAACTCGTATACAGTTGCTCCTGATGGACTCGTTAATCTATACTTAATTTGTTGCTCCCACTTTAACCCGAACATAGACATATTGTAAGGTATTTCTAATGAAAATGATGAATAAGGAACTTCATATAAAGGTATACAATAATTTCCCAAAGATATTACGTTTGTTGGTTCTGGTTCACCGTCTTCATTAACATATATAGTTCCCCCATCCCATGACTTACCGAACGCATTTATTGGTGAGTATGGAACAATTTGAACATCTACTAACCTACTACTCTCACCACTTTCTTGTCCTATCATATCATATAGAAACTGTTCCGTAAAGAATTGGTTAAAGTTCATTGTTATATCATTATATCGCATTTGTCCGTTTTCTATCATTGGAGTATATATCATAGTGAATGGTTGGTCTAAACAGTTTGCGAATGTCCCTAATGGAACTCCATTATTTTCCTCTCCACTAATGAGTGCTTCTAACTTGTATCTTTGATATGTTTCTACAGCAAACACACTTATCATTTTAACAAATTCCGTATCCAAATCTCCACGTAATGTTTGATTAAAAGTATTTTCAGGTATAAAGAACTCCTGATTATCTACCGTATTATACGAACGTATTTCATAGTAATTAGTTCCGTCAAATATAACTTTTCCATCTTCAGCAGTATATCCTGTTCTAACATCATTTTCTATTCTTGGGATTTCATTGTATGTTCCCCAAGTGCTTTTTAATACTTCATATATTGATTGTGGTCTGGTGTGAGAATATTGAGGACACTTTATATTAAACTCCGTATTACTTGATACGGCTTCATATGTTGATACTATTTCTCCGTTAGGTTTAGCCGTAATGTCCATCTTATAATGTGGTATGCTCATGTTATCATCAAGAACATAATATATTGTATTATTATAATCCGTTCTACGTGGCTTTAATAGTTCTAATATGAAAGGGTCTGTATTTATATTTGTTACTTGATAATCATAATTTATCTTTGGTAGTCTACTTGGAGTCCAGCGTATATCATTTCCTTCTACTAACTCATTTCTTTTCCATATCATTAAGTATCCCCAAGAATTAGCACCTTGTAACCCTCGTAAAGGAATATGACTTCTCTTTACTTCACTCAATTTTAATTCCTCAGGTATAAATAGTAATTCATCGTATGTTGTAGTTGATATACCTAATCTACTTACTAAAACATCGCTATCTAATATTTCATTCCACTTCGCACTTACCATATCTTTAATCATTGTAATTCGCCATATGTTTTTGCGTATAAATTGCTTTTTAATTATCTTGTATAGATGTGTTCCATAATCTTCATGTTCTACTATCGCACAGTTAATATTATGGAAGTTACCTTTGAAGTTATTTTCTATCACGACTCCATCGGTAACCCCCAAATTAACGTCTTGTGAGAACACAACTCTACCCTGTAAAGTCGTTATAAAGTCCTCATAGTTCTTAGTGTAGTAACTGTCCTGATAGTTCCCATATTTCTCACTTAAGAACTTAACGGTTGCCATATTACACCGTTACATCTTTTAATGTGATAACAGGGTAATTCGCAAGATATGTAGGTTCTGAATATCCCCAAGTTAGATAGTTATTTCTATCCAAATCTTTTGGATTAAAAAACTCCGTCTGAACTACAATCGCTGACATGAACGGAATTGACCGTTTATGAACGATTTTACAAATGAGTTTATCATTCGTCTTATACGCCGTATCTTTAGCGTATGCAGTATCTGCTGGAAGTAAATCACCCGGAAAGTATTGTTTTCCAGCAATAACTTTATCAACTAATGTTCTTACTGTTAAACCATCTGCAGTTCCTGCTGTAGTTAGAATATCACCGAAGTATCTTGAGTTAATAGTTTTACCCTCCAATGCTTTACCCATAACATCTTCCTTATGGAAAATCTTAGGTAATGAGATGTGCTTAATTCTGTTCGCCCAAGCCTTATTCCAAATAACTCTAAAATCACTTACATCATATGAACGTAGAAATCCGTAATCATTATAATCTCTTGTAGCGTCTTCTAAATCTACCATAACGTTAGCAATTTCTTCACCAATAATTTCAGCCTCATAACTTCTTAAATCTCTTACGTTAATACCTGTTGTTGCACCATACTTAGTGAAGTCCACATCAATTTCAGCGTTTTCAGCCGCAGTGATTAGTGTTCCAATGAATGAATTAATAAGTGTCATATTTAAGACTCTCATAGAATCTCTTAACCAATTTACAATAACTCCTACAAATGCACCATAAATGTCTGCTGACATAAATGCTTGTTTAAGTTTCACACCATCTACCGTAATAGCAGTTTGTTTGAATGTATCAATTTTAACTGCTTGGACTTTAGGTTCTGCAGGTTGAGTTTTTGATAATAGTGTTTTAGTTGTGTCTGGAAAATCGTAAATAGTTCCAACATCTGTCGCAGTATAAATCTTAGTGTCTCCGTATAATGTGCCGTCTACTCTAAACTCCTCAGCAAGAGTTCCTTTAATACTGATATTATCGCTGAATACTTCTTGACCTATAATCATATTATATAGTGTCGCTAAAACTGTGTTCTGGGTTAAACTACCCGTAAAGTTCATAGGTTTTGCCATAATTTATCCCTCCTTATAATTATTTTGTAACCTTAATTCTTGACTCCATTAATGCTGTGAACATAATGTCGTCCCCTTTTGCTTCTTCAACAAGGTTTTCCAATCCTAATACAATGTTCTCATCTACGTTACCTACATCCATTCCTAGTAATTGCATATCTCTATAATTCTCACACAACGCTTTTACTTGTTTTAGTGAACTCCCTTGTCCAACTGATGCTGTTCTTTCTTTACATCTGTTTATAACATCTTCTCTAGTTTCTTGTTTAGATTCTTCCTTAACGACAGGTCTGTTATTTGCTAATTCTTTAACTAATTTACCGTTCTCATCTTTTAACTTATTATAGTCTTCAATAGATATAGTGCCTATCTTTAAGTTATTCATTTCTTCTAATAATGCTTCTACAGTGTAACTATTTTCATTCTCTTTAACTTGATTATCTTCCATCTTCTTACCCCCTCTCTATTCGTGTATGGTATGTAAAGTGCCTACATTCCCTCATACCATATTATACCATAATATCATAAATAAGTCAAGCCTAAATAAAAAAGTAAGGAGTGGATTACCCACTCACTTACCTAAATTATTGTTCTGTTATTCTTTAATGCCCTTACAAATCTAGACCTTACAAGCGTTGTTTCATAGAATAGTAGGTTTACTGATACAAGTTCGTAAAACGAATCGTATATCTCCCTATTGTAAATACCTTCACAGTTCAGGAAAGGACTGATTTTATATACTTCCACATCTTTGTTTCTTACATCACCTATGTAAAGCCCCTCCGAAGCCCCTTCACTCCCCTTATGCCCATTACGCTCATATACTCCAAACGCAACTACAGTATCTATGTAGAATGTGAATAGTTGTCTGTAACCATCGTATTTTTGAATGTTTGACCTAAACCCTTTAGACTTATTAATGAATGACGCATTTACTTCTTCATTATCTCCTAATAGAACTCCTGCTAAACTTTCCTTACGTTTCTGTTTGAATTCCTCACTATCGTCCATATATTCTATAATAGTATGTTTCCTCGTTAATTTGTATATTCCAAATTCCGTAGGTTGAAAATTAAATATTGATAGTATATCACTAGTATCTGTTATCGTATTCCCCAGCATTAAAACCCTTATTTTCCTGAATCTTGCGATACTTTCAATTTGGTTTATAAATGCTCTTGTAACATCAAATGTATTTCTTTCTGAACTTTCCCTATTAATCTCATCAAATACTACGTTTGTAAATAACTCCATATTATTCCCTTTAGTCGTGTAGAATGTAGATATACTATCCATAATTCCACACATTTTAGTTACCTTATCACCATTCTCATGAACTATACAATATATTGTAGCACCTCGCATATATATTCCTTCTATACCTAATTGTTTCAGTAAGAACGGGGGAACAAGCGTTGTAGACGAGTTTTTACTCATCTTCTTAATTGGTGCATCTGTAAGCCTTAACCAAATGAATAACTCACCGTGCTTTAAGAACCTTTTTAGAACCCATCTCCATGCACTTACTGTCTTACCTCTACCTCTACTACCTATTGCTATGTAAAAGAAGTATTTTTCAGGGTCGTAACTTAATAGTTTATTTGGATACCAATATATTGGATTATAGGTCGTCGTAGGTATCTTCCCAGCGAGAACTCTTAAGTTGTCGTTTTTCTTTGCTCTCTTTTTTAACTCTTCTTCTTTCTCTCTCAATATCCTCTGTTTCACTTTTTCTAGAGTGCTTAATTTCTTTTCTTTTTCCATGTTTACCTCCTTTCAATACTATACCATATTTTCTCTTACATTCCTCCATTATTTCATCTCTATACGATTTCACCTTCTATTCAACGCCTTTCTTATCTCACGTATTTTCTTAAGTTCTTCCTTATTGCCTTCTTCTTTTAATACTTTTAGTTTGATGTCCGTATCTTCACTATAGTGGAATCTCATTACATTCACTTTTTCATTATATGATAAACTTTCCCAATATTGTTTAGTAGACATTTCCCCAACATCTTCCTTTTCTGCAATCTTACTAAATAGTCCTGCAAATTCCTCAGGGTAATCGTCATACATTAAGTCTGTAACCATATTACTTAACCGTTTATAGAACCTTAATTCCTCACCTTGAGATTTGAACGTATATATAAAATTTCCATTCTCATCAAAATAACTCTTATTTAATCTATTATACTCTTTCTGTATCTGTTCGCTTCTATATTGTTCTCTTTCCTCTTTAGTCCAGAATGCCTTCTTTTTCATTCTGTTATTTACTATTCTCTGAGCCTCTTCCATTGCTATACCACTTAATTCAACCATATTTCTCTGGTCTACATATGAATCAAATTTTAACTTTCTTAATTCCGCAATATTTGCTCCTGCCTCTTCTACTTTACTCCAGTTTCTATAATATTGTCCATCAACCTCCTCAACTCTAACCCTAATTTTATCCTTCATTATACTTATAATATTGTCCATACCGGTGTTCTTTCCAACGGATTTTCTTAAGAAGTATTCACCTGTCTCTTTATATTCATATCTATTTTCCATCATATATTTATCTTTTACCCTGTCTATTCTAGTCCGTAATTTATCTATATCTCTTGCTCTTTTTAGATAGTCTGCTATTTCCCATGTTTCTCTGTTACCACTATAATCATTTATTGTTATCGTCTTTAAATCCTTATTTAAGTTCATTTGTATCTCTGGTGCTCTATATCTACTCTGTATTTCCATTCGTGCAAGTTCTACAGCCTCGTAATTAACTTTCTTACCTCTAAGTCTTCTTAAGTCTACTAGACCTTGCTTGTTTAACAAGTCTCCTACTGCCATTTTTTAATTCACCCCTCCTTCTTGGTTTTTTAATAGGGTTCGCTATTCTCTTATACCCCTCATATATTATCCTCCCATTACCACTTCTTACTGATATTAATGATTTCACTAATGTAGTGGCGAAGAATTGTTCGTTTGTAATCAGTGGTTTATATTTCCTACTTATTCCTGCACATATAACTTCTCTATGTCCCTTCTCATTATTTGCGTCAAATATATATGCTTTTAATCCTAGAAAAATGAATGATACATCTTCATGCTCTAATTTCCAATCACCTAGATTATTACCTGTCTTAACTATTCCACTTACATTTGATGAGTGTTTAACACTGTCTGTCGCATACATTCTAAATGACACTTTGTCCCGTATCTGTGAATCTACTTCATAGCACTTACATCTCACTCTAGAAGTTATTACCGATACTACGTGTGTAGTATATACATCAATCTCTATCTGTTCTGAACCTTTTCTAATTAACTTATTATTTTCGTTCAATTCATATTCTACATTATCTTTTATTGGGTTCGTCCCTAATTTGCCTGTTAATGAATTTAATAATCTCTTTGCTAAATCTCTTTCTATTCCTTTAGTTGTATTCTTTATATTATAGTATTTTTCCATATACGGTTTTAATGGATTCTTTGTTGCCTCTTCCATTGATATTGTTTCTATATATTCTATATCCGTAATTTCCATATTTTCTAACCAATAATCATATTCACTTTTAACTCCGTATTCTGCAATTATAAAAACTTCTTTATCATCGTATAAGTATATATTGCTGTCTCCGTATATATTTCTTGATGGTAATACGGGAACATGATTCTCCTTAACTTGCCCTGTAACTCTCATTCTTATAAATGAAAACGGTCTGTCTTCTGTAGGTAAGTGTAAACCTGAGTATGTTATCGCTCTGTTTGTCGTAGGTAATCTTCCCATACTTTCTGCTGGATACGCTGATGTAATATCGTATGAATGAACTCTTGTTTCCGTCCTATCATCCGTAGAACACCACCCTAAACCTCCAGCATACCATTTCCGTAATTTCTTATCATCTTCTAGTGTGTTTCTACCATATACTGCCTTAAATAACCCAAACTTACCTCTTTTTGTTTTAGCATGAAAGTTCATATTTAACATAATATTAAATGCCGCACTACCTATCGTAAGGGTTTCTATTCCTAATAGTTCTACCACATTTACGTAAGCCTCGTATGTTATTTGAGCGTCTAGCATACAGTATTTCTTGAATTCTTCAAAATCGTTCTTACTCTCATCATAACTTCCTTTTTTAATGTCTGTAAATGTAAGTGCAACTTCCTCAAGAGATGCTCCTACCAATATGTTTGCTAAATCTACATACTGAGTTTCTACTAATACTCCGTCAAATCTGAAGTATGTTGTTAGACTATATATTTTCTGACCCATGACCAATTTCATTGTCTTATGGTCTGGCTTCTCACCATTCTTAAGGAAAGCAAATCCATTCTTGAGCATCATTATTATTATTATCTCTACATCAAAACTTGCGTTAAAAACTACGTATTTATGACCACTTAAAATTATAGTATAGAAGAATCGTTCATATTGTTCCCTCACACGTAGGTCAAATGAGTCCTGATAATCTTTCCCATATAAACAACATAATAATAATCTTGCATTTCCTTTACTATCTGTTTCCGTTTCAAAATCAAGTCCTACTACCTTAGCCACTTGACTACTCCTTTCCGTAAATATTTGTAATAAAAAGAGGACTATACAAGTTTCCTATGTATAATCCTCAATATTGACCTTATCTATATAGTGTATGTTCTTTGAGTAAGTATATGTGTATATAGCACCTCGTCGGCGTTCTCTCTATAATCCACCCACATCACATATTATATAGAGGGATACCTATTTTACATCGGCTAATGTCGCACTATTAATCTCATCTAATCTCTTATTGTATTGTTGTAGTTCCTTATCGGTTGGAGTATTAATTTCCTCAATCACTAGCGTAGGAAAACTCTTTAATTCTCCTTCAATACTAACTACTTTATCAAACTTACGAGATACTGTTAACGTAACTACTTCGCCTTTAACTTTTTCAAGTTCTTTCACATCTGCTTTTGCAGTTCTATACCAATTTCCTTCTGCTGTTAGCACGGAAAATGCTGTGAATGTCCCTTTTGTTCCTGAATTAATTTCTTTACCAATAACTTTTACTGTAATTTTTAACATGCTTTCTTTTCTCCTTTTTCTTGTTCTTGTTCTTGTGTCTTATAAACCTTGTCTAATGCCATTTTAGTTATTTCTACTCTATCTAATGGTTTTAATAGACTTTCTATTGTTAATATCAATGGTGTTGCTCTATAATCACTTTCAGTGACGCATACTTCTTTCTTACCTAAATCTACTACTGAGTAATCATTATTCACCGTATCTATCTTTATTAATACGCTATCTTTAATAACTATACCATATTCGTCCTGATTAAACTTATACAATATATTTTTATGTTCTTCTAAAATCTCACCGTAGAACCATAGTGTCAATTGGTCACTTATAGTGTATTCTAATTCATAGTTTTTAATGAATTCTCTTGCTCCGTCTAATGTGAATAGACCCTCGTGATTAATAGCGTTTCTAAAATCGTCTATAACTCTTCTAATACTTACTTTTTCTTTGGTTTCCATTATTCATTTTCCTCGCTCTCTAAATATTGGAATATATCTCGGTAACCTGTTCTGGCGTATATAACGTCATTAAGTGTTTCGGTAGAATATCCGATAATATCTGTAACTAAACGGACTTCCTCATTTGTAGCAATATAGTTACTTACTATTAAGTCCCATATAGTTTCACTACTTAATACACCTTGATAATCCACTTCATGTTCCATAAAATCTAGCGTATAGATTTCTCTTCCTTGTGAACCACAGTTTTTACATTCCCATTGATATTCTACATATGTGTCTCCAAATCCTCTATCAGTGTATTTTATTTGAGGTGCTCTACATACGGGACAAATTCCTTCTTCATGTTCGTATTTTTTCATTGTATATCTCCTTATTTATTCGTCTGTTTTACTCAGCCAATTTACTCATGGGTGTTACTCTGCAATGTTGCTCATATATAAAGGGTTTATATAAGTATTTTCTTTACGTTGGTGCTAGTATCCTTTTAATTAGGTATCTAATCTTTTACCCTGTATCACCTTATTATTTATGCCCTTTATATAGTCTTAAAGATAGGCCCTAGTAACCTATCTTTTTATTATTTAGTTTTTTATTTACTTAAAACTGAATATCAGTTAAATCTAATACTGAACGGTCTGACTTGGTGCCGGCTTGTAAATCATTTAAAATATTATAAATTAATTCTTCTTTACTTTTAGCACCTTTTAAAGTTGATAACTTATCAAGAATATCATTTATATTATTAATGCCCATATCTTTATAGGTTGCTAATACTTCATTAATGTAAGCATTTGTAAGCCCTTTATCTGCTCCACGCCCTAAGACCTTTTTTATAAGTTGTCTTAATGATTCAATCGCTAAGCGTTTTACTTCTGCTTGTTCTGCTTTTCTTTCTACTGCTAGTTTATAACTTTCATAATAATTAATTTGTGTCATTTGTTTTACCTTCCTTATTGTATTGTTTTTTTTATTTGCGTATCTTATTACTTTTTTAATTGAGTATAGACTAGGACTATACCTATAACTTTTATATGCCTATGGGCGACTCGGGCACGGGACCACTCGCAGTTTATCGCTAGGACTTACAGGTTCTTTTCTTAACCTGACTTATTATAACACTTTTCAAGGGGTTTATGTAAGTATAACACAATATCACATAATTATAACACAATTTCACATAATCGGGGAAACACTCAAAATACC
>ENA-UOOR01003560-UOOR01003560.1-fermentation-metagenome-genome-assembly--contig:-NODE-3560-length-13542-cov-30.171943_pt1 | contig 13542 bp, 13 predicted proteins | sample MGYA00245780_ERZ724029 | MGnify/ENA primary metagenome ERZ724029 (study PRJEB28704, sample SAMN03018315) | fermentation metagenome | biome: anthropogenic terrestrial biome; feature: soil... | reverse complement strand
GTAATGAATCTTAAGCGAAAGCGTCTCCGATTCGGATACATTTGACGAAATCATAACATGGTAAACATGGTGGGTGTGAACAGTAACGTGAGCATTTATGCTTGTGGTATATTGATAAATTTAAAGTTGATATATTAGTCACATTGATGTATACTTTTATCTAGATAAGACGATACACCAAAAAGCAGGAGGAATTGCGATGATTGAAGCAACGAGCTGTGGTGGTGTAGTGATTTTCAGAGGAAAGATTTTATTACTGTATAAAAATTATAAGAATAAGTATGAAGGGTGGGTGTTACCGAAAGGGACCGTTGAAGAAGGCGAGGAATATAAGGAGACTGCAATTCGGGAAGTTAAGGAAGAGACAGGAACGAATGCGTCTATTATTAAATATATTGGGAAAAGTCAATATTCCTTTAGCACACCACAGAATACAGTATTAAAGGATGTTCATTGGTATTTAATGATGTCTGATAGCTATTACAGTAAACCACAACGAGAAGAATATTTTATGGACTCCGGTTACTACAAATTTCATGAGGCATATCATATGCTGAAGTTCACGAATGAAAAACAGATTCTTGAGTGCGCTTATAATGAATATATCGATTTGAAGAAGAGTAATCTATGGGGTAGTAAGAAATATTTTTAACAACAGCCAAGTAATAGGACTGTCCCGAACGAAAGGTAGGGACAGTCCTGAATTTTATTATACAAATACTTTCTATAACAGAGCTCTTACTATAAGCCAGAGAACCAAGAGCCAGATTACCACGATAGGAAGCGCATAGTACCACTTCTTTGGTTTTCCGCTTGCCCACAATCCCTTGGCTTCTTCTCGATAATGTTCAAAGATGTCTTGCGGAATAAACCGAACCGTTAGCGCGATTAGAGCAGGAAGTATGATGATATCATCAAGATAGCCGAGCACGGGAATGAAATCCGGTACGAGATCGATAGGCGATAATGCATAGGCAACTGTTACACAAGCAAATATCTTTGCTATTACTGGAGTATCTGTACTTTTTAAGCACAGATATAGAGCGGGAACATCTGTTTTAAGTTGTTTTGCTTTTTCTTTCAAATTCATAATCGGTTCCTCATCTTAAGCGAAGCTTAATGCGACATAGTTTCATTGTTCATCAATTTTAACCAGACGCTGATTATGTGTATGCTCATGCAGACGATGTGAGATGGACAGCACGGTTCGCCCTTTACACGCCCGCTCTAAGGCCTCTAAAACACGCCTTTCGGTTTCACTGTCCAAATTCGCCGTAATTTCATCCAGTAAAAGAATTTTTGGTTCTGCTGCCACCGCCCTTGCAATCGAAAGCAGCTGAAATTGTCCCTGGGAAAAAGACGCTTTTTCTGCCGGTGTGTCATAGCCTTGCTCCAATTCTAAAATGTTCTCATGCAGACCCACCAGCTTGGCAGCAGTCTCCACCTGTTGCCGATTGATAGAAGCGTCAAACAGAGAAATTTGCTCAGCCACCGTTCCGGAGACCAGGTGAAAGGACTGCTCCACATAGCCAAACAGTTTTCTCTTATTCGCATCCGGAATTTGGGTAGCATCTATGCCCTCCACAAGCACCCGTCCTTTTTGCGGGTAGTACAGACCAAGCAGCAAACGAAATACCGTGCTTTTTCCGGCGCCGGTTCTGCCAACAAGGGTGACCGCCTCACCGGCCTGTACCGAGAGGCACAAGTCCTGCAATACCGCTGTTTTATCATCATAACCAAAATCCACATGTTCACAACAAATGGTAGGATTGGCATTTGCGCAGATCGATTTGCCGCCTTCCGGCATCACGCGCTCTGTTTCCTGCAAAAACTCGTTGATGCGTTTCACACCTGCAACGGCAGATTGAATATTTTGAATCTCCATGCCGATGCTTTCCAGCGGTCCAAATACCTTGCCCACATAGGCGATGATGGCAACTGCGGTGCCAATAGATATACCAAAAAATTGCTGCATTCTGCCACCGGAAGCGGCAAAAATCATCATGAGTGCAATTACACAAGAGCTTACGAAGGTAACTATGGGTGAATAAATCGAATCATACAGATTGGACTGATTCGTAGCACGGTAGCTTTCCTCGATATAATCGTCATACTTCTGCTCCATATATTTTTGACGAAACAGTGTGTGAATGGTGCGGATATTGCGGATGGTCTCCGGAACATGGTTGTTGACCTTGCTGACGGCTACACGGTTTGCAAGCTGCGCTTTCAACATCTTCTTTTGAAACAGGCGCGTCATGGCAAACAACAAAGGTGTGATCAAAAGGATCAATATGCCAAGGCCCTTGCTTTTATAAAATATGACAGATAGGATACTCAGCACCTTGAAAGCATCCGCTGCCATGCTGACAATTCCATTCGTGAAAAGAGAATCCACCACATCCACATCATTGACAAAACGCGAGGTGATCTTTCCAGGCTCATATTGTGTAAAATACGCAGCTGGCAACCGTCTCAGCTTGGCGCAAAGCTCACTTCGCAGTCCGTGTGTCATTTTCTGACCAAAGACGGTAATCATAACGTTCTGACCGGACTCTAATAAGCCCGAAAGTGCCAGCAGTCCAAAGTAGGCAATTGGAAGTGTGAGTGATATCATCTGTTGCGCCGATAAATTGTTTACAATCCGCTCAAGAATCAGCGGTGGGAACAAAGCTACCACCACTGCAAGTGCGATTAGCACAGCAGTCAGAAGCGTCGTGCCTTTATAGCGTAAGATAGTTTTTTGCAAAACCTGCCGTAATCCGTTCTTATATTTCATCTGACGCACCCCCTGTCACCTGTGCACGATATAGCGCTGCATATGCACTGTTTTCCTGCATGAGTTTGGCATGTGTGGAGAAAGCACCTGTGCCTCCCTCCAAAAAAAGCACATGATCCAGTTTGGGAAACAGCTGTAGCCGATGGGAAAACAAGATCACAATACGATCTGTTGCCAATGTGTGCAGGTTTTCAAAAATCTCCCGCTCTGTCTTTTGATCTACCGCAGAAAATGGATCATCCAAAATCAAGATGTGCTGCGCATTATAACAGGTGCGTGCCAGCGCCAGTCGTGCCTGCTGCCCACCCGACAGGCGTATGCCGCCGCTGCCCACCGAGGTTTCGGCTCCCTGTGGCATTTGGGCAATTTCATTTGCCAAGCACACCGTCTGTAAGCTGGCAGCAATTTCACCAGGCTCGCCAAGGCGGATATTCTCCGAAATGCTCTCGCTCATCAGCTCCGGTTCATGTCCCATGTAAGACAGCAGCCGGCTGCGCTCATAGAGGCTTAGTGTATGTAATTCACGATTTCCCACCTGAATACTACCTTCATAGGGCAGTTCGCCAAGCAAGGCTTTGCTCAACATGGATTTTCCGCTGGCAACTGCACCTGTTATGCCGATGACCTCGCCGGGCTGTGCAGAAAAAGAAATATTGTGCAAAACCGATGGCCCGCTTTGCCAGCGCAGCGAAAGATTGGACACATTCAGTGCTGCAGGAGCTTCAAAGTCAATGTCAGATACGGTAGATGGCTCTATATACTCTTTCATGAGCGGCTGAATTCGCTCCCACGAAACTTGCGCCTTTTGTACCGCATTAAACAGCTTAGCTGCCTTAGACGACTTGAGCGCCATTTTGGTAAAGCAGGATAGGAAGGTGGTGAACGCCGCAATGTCCCAGTTGCAAAAGCCGGTGCCCAGCACATTTTTACCGCCCAAATATAGAATGAATACAACGCCGCACATGGAAATGATATGATAAAGTGGCTGCATGGCGTTCTCCCAGAAATTAGCTGCCACGGCGCGTTTTTCATAGTCCGCTAGATACGCCTCATAGGCATGATCCCGGTTTTCCTCGCAGCCGTATACGCGGTACGTTATGGCACCGGATACACGGTCCATCGTTGCGCTATTCAGCCGTCCGGCGCTTTTTTTATAATCTGCATTGTATTGTGTCACACGGTGTTTCAGCCGTCCGGCGATGAAATATGCAATCGGAGTAAAGGCACAGGAAATCAGCGCCAAGCGCCAGTCATAATAAAACAGCAGGGCAAGGTAGGCAATCAGCACCACACCGGTATCGAATATTTCGGTGGTGAACTTTCGCATACCCTCCACACAGGCATCCACATCCGATATGGCCTTTGTCATCATTGTGCCAACATCTTCGCGCTCCAACTCATCTTTGCTCATGTTCACAAGACTGTTATAAAGCATATGGCGCATATTGCGGCTGGTGTTATTTGCAAATTTTCGCACATAGAACCGCTTGATACAGCGCATCAGCTGCACCACAAGGATCACAACTAGATAGATTGCTGTAAGCGGCAGCATGGCTGTAAAGCCTTGCGTTCCACGCATAATATTAAATAAGCATTGTGTCAGCCGCCCTTCAAAATAGGGTCCTGCTATCATTCCAACATTATAAATAACCCCGGAAAGAGTAACCAGCGTTAGCGACCAAAACTCTAATTTAAAATAGGATAGAATGCGATCAGGATGAATCACCTTTTTGATTTCCTTTGATGAGTGGATCATTTTTCTCTGCTCCCTTCTAAAAAACGGTGGGTCAAGTTCGGGAAGTCAGCCTTACTTTCCTCCTTAGAACGAGTGTAAAGGATGTTTAAAAGTCGGCAAAATTCAGCATTATCCTGCGGTGAAAATGCTTCCTCTAAAAATTCATAGTAAAGTGTCTCGACCGATGCCTTTGAATTTTTCAATTGGTCGGCTTTTTCCGTGGCATAGAGTAATTGACTGCGCCCATCGGAAGGGTTCGCTTTTCGAACAAGATACCCTTTTGCTTCAAGATTCGCCGCACGGCGGGCAGCAGCACCCTTATCCAGAGCGAGAATATCTCGTATGGCAGCCTGTGTAATTCCGGGGTTTTTTCGCACGACATGAATGAAATCATATTCAGCAGTGCCGATCCCGTCAAGTTTCAGCATACGAGACGTAAATTTATTGACTTCACGTGCAATCTTAGTTATTTGACGTTTTGTATTATCCATATAAAAATAGCCTTTCAAAAAAAGATGTAGTATCAACTATTTATAATGATACTACATCTTTTTTTTCTTGTCAATCAATATAAGATATAGGAAAATTTATGACTTCAATAAATCTCTTCCTCTTATAATTATTCTTGACTGCTATTTTTTATAGTTAACTTATATTCACTTAATGACATACCAAAATGTTTCTTAAAAAGAGTATAGAAATAGTTATTTTTATTCAAACCAACATTCTCAATAATCGTATCTAAAGGTAAGGATGTGTTATTCAGATAATAAGCTAATTTTTCCATTCTTATTTCCATAATATATTGCGCTATCGATATATTTTTTACAGATTTAAAAATATGACCGATATAGTTAGGAGAGAGTCCTAGTTTTTCAGCGATAAAACTTAGGCATATGGCATTATTCGAATATTCTTTTTCAATGATCTCACAAATTGACTGGGTAATGATATTTTTATTCTGATTGTTTGAATTATTACGGGAATCATCTATTCTCTCACACATATTTTTAATAGAATGTTTCATTAATATATCGATATCACTTGAAATCTCTGCTGTTTGTAAATCGGCCATAAAATTTTTTAATATTATAGTAATCTCTTCTTTAAGATTTGAATATTTAAGTACAATCGAAGTATAAACATTGTACATCAAATGAATTAAAGAAAACATTACTTCATTATAATTATAAGTAAAAAGCTGTTTTGAAATTTCTCCATATATTTTTATTGCTGCATCGTATTTCGCATCCAAAATTTTATTAATTAGCGTTTCTTCTTTATTAATAGGAATTTGAAAATCATCGGTATCCATTTCATCTACCATATAGGGTGATATTAAACATTTATGCCCATATTTTAGCTTTAATAAAATAGAATTGAACCAAATCACGCATGCTGCGCGAAAGCCCTTCCAAGTTTTTTGGCTGTGCCTATTGCTTTGGCGCAGCTTTTCTTTTATACTTAACTCATCTTAACGAAAGAAAACCCCTCAGATGAGCTCTTTGTTTGGCGACACTGCTCTCATACCGAAGGGTCCTTACAAGTATGAGTATAACGACATTTTTATTTATTTTCAAGTCCATTCGTGCACCACCTGCAAAGATTTTTGTTACCAATTACAATTATCTTTACAGGAGGGCTCATTTTATGAATGACGCAAATACAAACTATTTAAAGCAACATATCGATATTCTTTCGTTCCGTGACCTTGCGCCGGGCACGATTACTACCTACTCCTCTTATATGACCCAGTTCATTGAATGGACGGAGTCTGTACTTTCTTCAAAACCACTTTCCGATATTTCGTGGGAACAACTCCGTTCCTATATTCGATTTCTAAAGGAAGTCAGAGAACTAAATCCTCGTACCGTGAACGTTCATATCGCCCAGCTACGTGATTTCTATCAGTATGTTCTGCACCGTGATTGGGATCGCTATCAGATTCCTTATCTTCACTATGACGAACTTCTTCCTAAAGTTCCAACCAAGGCTGAGGTAAATTCCATCATTGACTCTGTTTACAATCCAAAACATAAAGCGGAACTGGCTCTATTATACTCTTCCGGCATTAGAGTCAGTGAGCTCACACGCCTCAAATGTGGTGATATCTATCATTCTAGACACTGCATCTACATAACCAGAAGCAAAAACCGCTCTGACCGTTATGCTGTTCTTTCCGAAAGGGCTTATGGTCTACTGGTTGCCTACATCCGCACATTCCATCCCTCTGCAAAAAAGCAGGATTGGCTCTTTCCCGGACAGAAGGAAGATTCCCATATTCACCAACAATCTGTTTATAACACGTTTAAAAAATGGCTCTCTATCTTAGGGCTTTCCGACGCAGGCTACACGCTACACAGCCTCCGTCATGGATTTGGACTTCATCTGTATGAAGCAGGTACTGACATCATGACTATTAAGGAAGCTATGGGACATAAATCCCTTTCCAGCACCTCAGTCTATCTGACGCTTGGTATCGGCAATGGGAGGAGTGTGACCAGTCCTTATGATGTCTAATACTGTGGAACCCTATCATTCGCCTGCAGTAACAGAGGATTCCGGCTCCAAAGCCTATCCGATTCGGGATATCTTCCAGTCATTTTTTAGGGATTATTCCGACTCCCATTCTGTTTCTAAAGAGCAACAGAAGGCTGCTTTTTGTATATCGGAGTGCAAGACCGGTTCCTTCGGCTATAGCTTAAGCTATTGTGAATCCTGTGGCCGCGCCACCATTCATGCCTGCTCCTGCAATAACCGGAACTGCCCGAGTTGCCAAGCTCCACAGGAACAGAAATGGATCATGGCTCGTAATTCCGAACTGATTGAAGGCTGTGCTTATTACCATTGCATCTTCACACTTCCATTTGAGTTAAATGATCTTATTTACCTAAACCAGAAGTTACTGTATAACCTCATGTTTTCCTGTGTATCAGATACCCTTCTTACGTTATGCCGCGATAAAAAATATATGGGCGCAACACCTGGGATCATCATGGTACTTCACACATGGGGGCAAAAGCTTAATTTCCATCCTCACATCCATTGCGCCTTATCTGGTGGTGGACTTACAGAATCAGGTCAGTTCACTGAGTCCAGCCACAAAGGATTTCTCCTTCCGGTGGAAGCAATGGGAAAGATGTTCCGTGGTAAATTTATGGCCGCTTTGAAAACCTATTATGACAAGAAGTTGCTTTCTTTTGGGGACAAATGCCAGAAGCTACGCAATCATTACAACTGGAAAGAATTCGTAGATTCTCTTTATGCAAAGGATTGGCTTCCCTTCATCCGTGAGACTTTTAATGGAAACGGGAATGCGATCAAATATCTTGCACGTTATGCCTATCGCACTGCCATCAGCAACAGCCGGATTTGCAGCATGACAGAAACGGAAGTATCTTTCCGTTATAAAGATTATGCCGACAACAGTGCAATGAAGATCATGACCTTAGAGGGAACAAAGTTCATTGAATTGTTTCTGCAGCATATCCTGCCGAAAGGCTTCTCTCGTGTGAGGTTCAGTGGTTACCTGAGCAACTGCCATAAGACAAGGAAGCTGAAATTGATACATAAACTACGGGGAACACCATTCACCCCAAACCCTGTAAAAGGAAAATCCATGGCGGAGCTTTTGCTTTTAATCTATGGCAGAGATATCTGTGTATGTGGGCAATGCAATGGACGTGTAATCCATTATCCACGGGGAAAACCATTTGTTCTTCCGGAAATCAGCTGCTCTTTGACATAAGAATATGAATTTTTCAGACTGTCCAATGGGATGGTCTTATTCTCATGCAAATGTTTTGCCATATGGAGTAACGTAATTCTGTCACTCGATAATAAACCGTGCATACAGGGATCAGAAAAGCAGGCATTTACACATCATTGGCAACCATCAAAACTGCATATGCCGTCCGCATGCGTGACTTGGTTCAAAGGAAAAGTACTAAATCAGGGGCTTGAAATTCTTTTCAGGCTCCTTGTTTTGAGCCCCTGACTTAGAACTTTTCTAATCTATTCGTCAAACTCATCAACCACTTTCTTTTTTTGGTTGAGATATTTACCTATTGAGTCAATTGAGTAATGCTGCTGATTGTCAATATTTGAAATGCCAACTTTATTCATCCACAGAAAAAATATCATTTCGTCAATTGCTTTCCTGATGTGGTAAATGATTTCTTCAACTATCAGAAAATCTTGCAATTGAGGTGAAGCTATATTCGACTTTTCGGTAGAACATTTATTGCGCAAAGAATCGTATGTCTGATAGTGAGCGTTGATTCGATTTATTCTAAGAACCAAATCATTACATACCATAATATGAAAGATTTTACGGCCTTCCAATAGTTTAGTAAACTTATCTTTATACATTCCTGCTTCTATAAAGCTTTCTCCGTTATGAGTATTCTCATTTTTCTGTATGCTACACGCTATGTCTGCTCCCTTCGCGCAATTTCAGAGGTATCATCATGATTTCACCTAAAACAATTATAGCATAAAGGGGGACAGATACAAAAACAAAAACAGACTGACATATCGTCGGTCTGTTTTGTCCTTATGACCACTCGGGGTCCTTCGTAGTGCTGCGGATAGAGGGACTCGAACCCTCACGAGTGTTAGCCCGGCAGATTTTGAGTCTGCTGCGTCTGCCATTCCGCCACATCCGCTCAATGACAAAATGTATTCTAACACAGGTATCTTTAGATTTCAAGTGTAAAATAGAAAACTTGGAAGAAAATAATATCTGCTTCAAAATTAATAACCATTTTGTGCGTAATTAGTATATAATATAAAGTAATCATATTTTGGCTGGATATCATAGCATTGGTTTATGATGACCTGGCTGATCTTGGAAAGGTTTGATTTCACTTATGACATGTATGGAAACGCAGAGAATGATTACGCCATTTATCAATGACGAATTATCACTGAAAGAAACGGAAGCGTTTATCGACCATGTAAACTCCTGTCCGGAATGCAGGGAGGAGCTAGAGGTATACTATGCCCTTTTGACAGCTATGAAACAGTTGGACGAGGATAAGATTTTGTATGATGATTTCAGTATGGAACTTTCCGCTAAATTAGAGAAGGCGCAAGAGAAAATTATTCATGCGAAATTTGCGTACTACCGTAAAAAAGGGGCTATGTTACTGCTCATACTGCTTTTTGTTTTTGCGTTGAATTGGCGCTATAGCGGCAAGAAGGAGCCGGTTGTTATCATAACGGAGAGTGATTTTAGACTTCGCCTTAAGTATCAGAGAACGAGGGAAGACCCCTTAGATGCTGCGCTGCAAACATTTATGGAGAAACAGGAGAAGATAGGGGAATAAAGGGGACGATTGGATAGATAGAAAGGAGGATTTCGTAGGAATTTACTCTTCTTATGAAAAACATTTATGAATAGAAAGTTAGTATTAATTGATGGCCACAGTATTTTGAACAGAGCATTCTATGGACTGCCGGATTTGACCACTTCTAAGGGGGAACATACGAATGCAGTTCTGGGATTTATTAATATTTTGTTTAAAATAATTGAGGAAGAGAAGCCGGATTATCTTACCGTTGCATTTGATACCAATCACCCAACCTTCCGTCATGAAATGTTTACGGAATATAAAGGGACAAGAAAAGGAATGCCGGATGAGCTGCGGGAGCAGGTTCCGGTTATGAAGGAAGTATTAAAAGCAATGGGGGTAACAACCATTGAGAAGCCCGGTTTTGAGGCGGACGATGTTCTCGGCACTCTGGCTAGGAAGGCAGAAAAAGCCGGTATGGAGGTTTCCCTGGTTTCCGGAGATCGAGACCTCTTACAATTAGCCAGTGATAAAATCAAGATCCGCATTCCGAAGACGAAGCGTACCGGAACGGAGATCGAGGACTATCTTGCTGGGGACGTGCTTGAAAAATATCAGGTAACGCCGAAGGAATTCATTGATCTAAAGGGACTCATGGGAGATCCCTCCGATAATATTCCCGGTGTACCGGGAATTGGAGAAAAGACAGCAACGAAATTGATAATGGCGTATCATTCCATAGAAAATGTATACGATCATTTGGATGAGATGAAAAAGGGGAAGGTTACGACCTCTCTGAAGGAAAATCATGAGATTGCCCTACTGTCCAAGAAACTTGCCACCATCTGTACCGATTGTGATATAGAGTTTGCCATAGAAAAAGCTACCATTGATAACCTATATAATAAGGAGGTATATCTATGGTTTAAGAAACTGGAGTTTAAAAATCTGATTCAGCGTTTTCAGACGGAGGAGGTAACCCATACCACCGGGATTGAGGAAGCATTTCAAAGCATTGAAACCTTGGAGGAGGCAGATAAGGTCTTTGATTGCTTGAAAGGGAAGGATTCTGTCGTGGGTCTGCATTTGATTTCTGAAAATGATACTGTACTTGGTTTATCCGTTTGTAATTCCGAGAAGAACATTTTCTTTCTTCCCTGTAGCGATAAAATAACGAAAGATTATCTTGTTGAAAAGACCGTGGATTTACGCAAGAATGTGAAATGCTTATCGGTGGTCGGATTGAAACTGCAGCTGCCGTTTCTTCCATTTACGGTTGATGATCGGATCTATGATTGTGCAATTGCGGCCTATCTGTTGAATCCTCTGACGGATACCTATCATTATGATGATATTGCAAGAGATTATTTTGCGATGACACTGCCCTCGCGGGGGGACTTGTTTGGGAAGAGCTCTTTAACCCGGGCAAGTAAGGAGAATGCACAGGCATTCCTTTCCTATGCCTGCTACAGTGCCTATGTGGCCTATCTGGCACCGGATAAGCTTACCGCGCTTTTAAAAGAAGCCGGAATGTATTCCCTGTTTGAAGAGATTGAGATGCCGCTGGTTTATACCCTGCACGATATGGAAACCAGGGGGATCCGGGTAAATAAGGGGGCACTTAAGGAATACGGGGACCGCCTGGCCGTTGGTATCGAATCCTTGGAAAAGAATATCTATGAGCTGGTCGGGGAGACCTTTAACATTAATTCACCGAAGCAGCTGGGAATCATTCTTTTTGAAAAGCTTCGTCTGCCGTTTGCCAAGAAAACGAAAACCGGCTATTCTACTTCTGCGGATATTTTAGAAAAGCTGCAATGCGAGCATCCGGTTGTGAAAATGATTCTGGAATACAGGCAGCTGACGAAATTAAAATCCACCTATGCGGACGGATTGGCTGTTTATATCCGGGAGGATGGGAGAATCCACGGAAAATTCAATCAGACAATTACGGCTACGGGAAGAATTAGCAGTACGGATCCAAATCTTCAGAATATTCCGATCCGTATGGAGCTCGGAAGGCAGATCCGCAAGGTATTTATTCCAGAAGAGGATTATGTATTCTTGGATGCGGATTATTCTCAGATTGAGCTTCGCGTGTTAGCACATATGTCGGGTGACAGCCGATTAATTAACGCCTATAAGGAAGCAAAGGATATCCATCGGATTACCGCCTCCTTAGTATTCCATACTCCGTTTGAAGAAGTAACACCGTTGCAGCGACGCAATGCAAAAGCCGTTAATTTTGGTATTGTATACGGAATCAGCTCCTTTGGCTTGGGACAGGATCTAAATATCACAAGGAAGGAAGCGGAGCATTTCATCAATCAATATTTTAAGACCTATCCGAAGATTAAATCCTATCTGGACGGGCTGGTAGCGGATGCAAAGGATAAGGGCTATTCGACGACAATGTTTGGAAGAAGAAGGCCGATTCCGGAATTAAGCTCCAGTAATTTTATGCAGCGCTCCTTTGGCGAGCGGGTTGCTATGAACTCCCCAATTCAGGGAACCGCTGCGGATATTATTAAGATCGCGATGATCAGAGTAAATGAAGAATTAAAAGAAAGAAAGCTGCGCTCCAGATTGATTCTGCAGGTTCATGATGAACTGCTGGTGGAGACACATAAGAATGAAATTGATGAGGTGACACAGATTATCATGGGAGAAATGCAGAATGCAGCCGAGCTTTTGGTACCTTTGGAGGCAGAGGTAAAGGAAGGTAAAAATTGGTTTGAAGCAAAATAGGATGGTTTATGATATGAAAGTGATTGGTATTACTGGGGGAATCGGAAGCGGAAAGTCTCTGGTTGCAAAAATCCTGACAGAAAAGCATGGTGCTTATTTTCTAAATACCGACCGGATTGCAAAGGAGCAGATGGAGATTGGAGGAGCAAGCTATGCCGGAGTCGTTGATTTCTTTGGAAACAGTATTCTTGCAGAGGATGGATCCATTGACCCGAAGAAGCTTTCAAAGATCGTATTTCATGATAAGGAAAAATTAAATAAATTAAATGCGCTGACCCATCCGAACGTTTTGAAAGTGATAGAGGAAGAGCTTGCGTCCCTGCGGGAGGGAGGCAGGTTTCCCTACGTGATCATCGAGACGGCATTGATGATCGAAGCCGGTTATGATTTTATCTGCGATGAAGTATGGTATGTATATACGCCGGAAGAAATCCGCAGGGAACGATTAAAGAAGGAACGAAATTATTCGGATCAAAAGATTGATTCAATCTTCGATAGCCAAAGAAAAGAAGACGAATTTCGAAAAAGATATTCGAAGGTAATTGAGAATACCGGTGATATCCAGAATCTTTGCAAGCAGGTAGAACGATTATTACAAAAACAACAGCGATAAAACGCTATTTACAAAGCTCCTGGTATGCTTCATACGAGGGAAGACGCGGGATAATAATCTTGACAAAATTCGTGAAATGAGGGATACTCAGTAGAATAAAATGTTAAAATGTAAGATAAGGGAGATTAAAATGAAATTATGCAGTATTGCAAGCGGCAGCAGTGGCAATTGTACCTATGTCGGCAGCAGTCAGACCAATCTGCTGGTGGATGCAGGAGTCAGTGCGAAGAGAATTGAGAACGGCTTGAAGGAGATTGAGGTCGTGCCGGATACGTTACAGGGGATTTTGATTACCCATGAGCATACCGACCACATATTGGGACTGGGTATCATGGCAAGAAGATACCATATTCCGATTTATGCGACCTATGAG
>ENA-UOOR01003558-UOOR01003558.1-fermentation-metagenome-genome-assembly--contig:-NODE-3558-length-13551-cov-3.493702_pt1 | contig 13551 bp, 14 predicted proteins | sample MGYA00245780_ERZ724029 | MGnify/ENA primary metagenome ERZ724029 (study PRJEB28704, sample SAMN03018315) | fermentation metagenome | biome: anthropogenic terrestrial biome; feature: soil; material... | reverse complement strand
CTTTGCTCCTGAATATGCAGGAATCTTTGTCAATGGTGTGAAAGCATTCATAGATGATATATTAACTATTGAACAACCTTTTCTACCTACCATATCCTTTGCAAATTCCTGTGAAGGTAGGAATGTTCCAAGGAAGTTTAAGTCAAATACAAATCTTATACCTTCTTCATCTAAATCAAATAGAGTTTTTATATTCTCGTCTTTACAATTTAAATCTTCCTCATAAAGATACTCTTTTGTCGTATTGCCCTTAGGATTGTTGCCACCTGCTGCATTTAAAAGTATATCGCATGATCCTAGTTTTTCTAGAATTTCCTTATGCGCTTTTTGTAAACTTTCTTTCTTTAAGACATCTGCTTGTACACCAATAGCTGTTCCACCATTATCGATTATATCTTGAACCTTTCCTTGAACTGTCTCCATATTTCTCCCTAACAAAGCTATTTTAGCACCACATGCTGCTAGTACATCTACCCAGTTTCCTCCTAAGACTCCGGTTCCTCCTGTTACTACCACAACTTTATTTGATAAATCTATCCTAAATGGTAATTTCACACTTACACCTCTTTTTTATATGTTTTTTCTAAAGTCTCCCATATTCCAGTTATATACATAGCCCCTAATGCTCTATCATACAATCCATATCCAGGCTTTCCGGTTTCTCCCCAAATCATTCTTCCATGGTCAGATCTCAGGTATCCATTAAAGTTATTTTTATATAGAGCCTTTATTATTGCCACTATATCCAATGAGCCACATGGTGAATAATGAGCAGTTTCTTCAAAGCTATCATTACCAATAAGTTTTATATTTCTTACATGCATAAAATGAATTCTTCCCATTGCCGAGTACTTATCCACCATTTTAACTACATCATTAAAGCTTCCGCTACCTAAAGAACCTGTGCATAATGTTAGACCATTGTATTTATTATCTACTAATTCTAAAAATCTGTCTAAGTTTTCCTCAGTAGTTATAATCCTTGGGAGACCAAATATTGGCCAAGGCGGATCATCCGGATGTATTGCCATTTTAACATCATTGGCTTCAGCAACCGGTATTATTTCTTTTAAAAAGTATTCTAGATTAGACCATAAATCTTCTTCATCTATTTTAGAGTATTTATCAAATAAATCCTTCAGACCCTCCTTTGTATAGGATGAATCCCAGCCTGGCAAAGATAGTTCTCCCGATAAAGGATCCATTTTATCTACCTGTTCTTTATAATATACAAGTGCAGTCGAGCCATCAGGTAATACTCTATCTAGTTGGGATCTAGTCCAATCAAATACTGGCATAAAGTTATAGCAGATTACCTTTACTCCAACCTCACCCAATCTTCTTATATTTTCCTTGTAGTTTGCAATATATCTATCTCTAGTAGATAGACCTAGTTTTATAGCCTCATGAACTGGAACACTTTCTATAACATCAAAGTTTAATCCTGCTTTTTCCACTCTATCTTTTAACTTCTTTATACTTTCCCTGCTCCAAACATCTCCTACATGAACATCATATATAGCTGTAACTATACTGTCCATGCTTGGTATTTGTCTGATGTACTCTATTTTTACAGGATCATCCTCTCCATACCATCTGAAAGAAAGCTTCATTTAAATACCTCCTTCTTTTAAATTGTTATTTACAAAGTAACGCCAGTCTTATATATTGCTATTTCCTTGATATCATTTTTTTCATTCTTTGTATAATCACCATTAGCAATATTAATTATTAATTCTATAAATTCTTGTAAAACTTCATCCATTGTTTTTTTTTCTAACAATATACCTGCATTAAAATCTATCCAGTGTGGTTTATTCATAGAAAGATTTGTATTTGAAGAAATCTTAACTGTTGGTACAAAGCAACCATAAGGAGTCCCTCTTCCTGTGGAAAATAAAACCATATGGCAACCTGAAGCACCCATTGCAGTAGAAGAAACTAAATCATTGCCTGGAGAATTAAGAAGATTTAATCCATTTCTTTTAACAATATCACCATACTTTAATACATCAACAACCTTAGAATTTCCACCTTTTTGTGTACAACCAAGTGATTTGTCCTCTAATGTACTTATTCCACCTTCTTTATTACCTGGTGAAGGATTTTCATATATAGGCTGACCATGATCGATAAAATATTGTTTAAAATCATTAATCAAATTTACTATCTCTGAAAAAACTTCTTCCGATTCTGCCCTGTTCATCAAGATAGTTTCTGCACCAAACATCTCAGGAACTTCTGTTAAAACTGTTGTACCACCATAACTTACTAGATAGTCTGAAAAATGTCCTATTAATGGATTAGCAGTTATACCAGAGAATCCATCAGATCCTCCACATTTTAAACCTACCTTTAGTTTAGATAGTGGTACTTGCTCTCTTTCATCATTCTTTATAACATTATAAATTTCTTCTAACAGCTTAACCCCGTCTTCAATTTCATTACTTACTGCCTGAGTCTTTAATAGCTTGATTCTATCTTTATCATAATCTCCTAGTTTTTCCTCAAATTCTTCTATTATATTGTTTTCACAACCAAGTCCTAGCACCAAAACTCCACCAGCATTAGGATGTTTTACGATATTCAAAAGGATATTTCTTGTATTTTCAAGGTCATCACCTAACTGTGAGCAGCCATAATTGTGCTTGTATACATGTATATGATCTATTCCTACAGTCCTTATATTTTCTTTAAATCTGTTTAAAATCATATCCGCTATACCATTGATACAACCAACAGTAGGAACTACCCATAATTCATTTCTTATTCCAACATCACCATTCTTTCGTTTATATCCCATAAAAGTTTTTGAATCATCTATTATTCTTTTTTCTGTGAAATTTGGATTATATTTATATTCCAATGTTCCCGAAAGATTAGTCTTAATATTATGAGTATGAATCCATTGACCCTTTTTAATGTCTTTTATAGCTTGTCCAATTGGATATCCATATTTAATAACATGCTCACCTTTTCTTATATCTGTAGCTGCGATTTTATGTCCTGGCTTTATATCATCTAATAGTTCAATTTCAATATAATCATCTACAATAGTTTCTCCTCGATTCAATTCACGTAATGATATTATAATGTTATCACTGGAATTAATTCTCAAGAAATCTTTCATTCCAACACCTCATTTATAGCTTTCTTAATTCCATTTCGCTCAATGCTACTTAAATACCTAATCACTTGATCTTTTAATCCTTCTATGCTATTCAAATTAATTTCCCATAAGCCCACTAATCCTAAAACTGTTTCAACAATATTAATTATATGTTCATCAGTACCATTATAATTACCCCATAGCTCAGAAAACATATTTAAGTACTCTCGATTATCAGATAGTTGAATCTTTTCACCATTTCTTTCACCTTTATAAAAGGCAATCAAAGCAGCAAATGAAAATAACAATTTATTAGGAAGTTCATTTTTACGTTCTATATACTCTAGTATTGAAGGTAATACTCTAGTCTTGAATTTACTCATTGAATTTAATGATATGCTCATTAAATAGTGTTTAATAAAAGGATTTCTAAATCTATATATTACATCATTTGCATAATCTTTTAGTTCCTTACTAGGTAAATCTAAAGTTGGAATTATTTCATTAAATAATAGTGAATTAATAAACTTACCAACTACTTCATCTTCAACAGAATCCTTAACTGTATCTATGCCATACAGATATGAAACTGGCACCATAGATGTATGCACACCATTAAGTATTCTTACCTTTCTAGTTCTATATGGAGTTAAGTCGTCTACAAATAAAATATTTAAATCTAATTTATCAATTGGTAATTCATTTTTTATATCCTTTGGACCTTCAATTACCCATAAATAAAAGTACTCACATTCAACTATAAAACTATCTTCATAGCCAAGTATATTTTCAATATCTAAAGCCTTTTCTTTGGGATATCCTGGCACTATTCTGTCCACTAATGTATTATAGAAAATATTTGCATTATTGATCCAATGAATAAAATCTTTGCCTAAAGCCCAATCGATGGACAATTTTAAAATAATCTCCTTTAAACGATCCCCATTTTTGTCAATTAACTCACAAGGTAATAATAATAAACCTTTACTTAAATCTCCATTAAAGGTTTTATATCTATGATATAAAAATGCAGTCAGTTTTCCTGGAAAAGAACTTTGAGGTCTATTCTCTAAGCTATCATTTTCTTCATATACTATCCCAGCTTCTGTAGTATTTGATATCATAAATCTCATATCTGGATTTTCTGCTGCTTTTAGAAATTCATCATACTCTTTGTATGTATTAATACCCCTTGTGATACTATTTACAATTCTCTTGTCTTGTACAGGTTCACCTTTATTCAAACCATTAATCAATAAAGTAAATAATCCATCTTGATTGTTTAACTTATATACACGATTACTATCCCTAGGTTGTACAACTAATACACCAGAATTAAATTCTTGTTCTTTATTTAGCATGTCTATTATCCAATCAGCAAAGGCTCTTAAAAAATTGCCTTCTCCAAACTGAATTATGCGTTCTGGATACTGCTTATAATCTTTATACAAAGCTTTGTTCAATCGCATACTTTCGCCTCCTCACTAAATTACTACAATTTACTACAATTAAAACTTAGATTTAATTTTATCTAAAAATAAGTTGCTTATATTATAGTTCTCTGAATTTCCAATGCCCGTATTTTCGTTTTCGATTATTAAAAGGGTACTCATAGGATCTAATACAGCTACATGCCACTGTTTTTCACTAACTATATATAGATTTCCTTTCTCTAATTTTTCAACCTCAATGTGATCAGGCTTATCATTAAATCCAGCTATAACTAAATGTGCTGTACCTTCAAGCAGCACAAATACTTCATCGGTTTCAAAATGCCTGCCTATTGTATTTATACCTTTCAAACTATTAACTTCTTCATCATACCCAATTGCCGCAATACGCCATGAATTAAAATCTTTTAAAACATTAAAGCCTTTCCCTTCTATGTGAATCCTTTTAAGCAAAACTACACCTCTATTCTCTATTTTTCTAAATTATTAATTAGTATTTTTCCTCCTACTATAACCGCCTTTATATCAATATTATTATTAAAAATTACTATATCTGCATCTTTACCAATAGTAATACTACCTTTCGTTTTTTCAATACCCATAACTTTAGCTGGATTAAATGTCATCATTTTTACTGCCTCATGTAATGGTACATCAGCGAGTTTAATCATATTACGAACTAATCTATCTGCTGTTGCAACACTACCCGCAAAAGCATCTCTAGTTAGTAATTTGGCTACACCATCTTCAACTACAACTTTTTGTCCAGTCTCCATATTGCCCAATACATATTCCCCTTCAGGCATACCAGCTCCTCTCATAGAATCAGTAACCAAGCAAATTCTATCAGGTCCTTTTATTTTATATATTAATTTTAATAAACTTGCAGGCAAATGCATACCATCTGCTATTACTTCTACATACATATCGTCTATTAAATAACCACTTTCCACAACCCCAGGATATCTAAACATATTTATTCTTCTAACCATTGACATACCTGAGTAAAAGTGTGTAATAAGGCTGTATCCATTTTCATATGCTTCTAAGACCTGTTCATAAACAGCGTTACTATGTCCAATGGCACATTTTATTCCTCTGCTAATCAACTCTCTACCTAATTCTATAGCACCCTTTCGCTCTGGAGCTATAGTCCATCTTACAATATCATTACTATAATTTAATATTTCTAAATATTCATTAGGATCAGGATCCTTTATATATTTTGAATCTTGTGCTCCTTTCTGTTCCTCTGAAAAATATGGACCTTCTAAATGTAAGCCTAATATATTAGGCCCTTCATAATAACTGTTCTTTATCTCTTTTATATTATCAAATGTGTTAAAAAGACTTTCTTTAGTACTAGTCATAGTAGTTGGAATTATTGATGTAGTACCATAATTCATATGAGCTTTTGCTGCCTCAATTATAGAATCTTTTGTACCATCCATGAAATCATGTCCACCACCACCATGTGTGTGTATATCAATAAAACCTGGTGAAATATAATTTCCTTCAGCATCTACGACAATACAATCATCTTGTTCTAATAGCTCATCACCACCGAATATCTTTGCGATTTTGTTATCTTCTATAACAATTCCACTACCATAAATGATTCTTTCTTGGGTTATTACATTACCATTTTTTATAATCATCTTCATTTTTCATACCACCTTAATAATTAATAAAATACTTTTATTATATTTAGAAATAATAAAAGTATTTTTGTCTTACTATTTAGTATATTTGTTTACATCATCAAGTAATGACGCAGATTCATTGTCTAAGTACAAAGTCCAGTCATTATGTGTTTTTAATATAGTAGCTGGTATTTCATTCGTTATATCATTTTCGAGAGCTGCTTTTACCGCTTTTGCCTTAACCTTTTTAGGAACACATGAAATTATCTTCTTACTTTGCAAAATTTGATAAACAGTCATTGTAATAGCTTTCTCAGGTACATCAGCAACTGTATCAAACCAACCTTCCCCTACTTGTTGCTTCTTGCAAGTTTCATCTAATTCTACAATCATATATGCTTCCTTTGTATCAAAATTAGCTGGTGGGTCATTAAATGCTATATGAGCATTTTCTCCAATTCCTATAAGCGCAACATCTATTGGAGCTTTTCTTATTTCATCTGTCAAAACTTGAATATTTTCTTTTATATTCCCCTCACCATTAACAAAATGTGCCTTTTTAATATTTATGTGGTTTACAAATCTTTCTTTTAGATACTTCCTAAAACTAGCTATGTGACTTTCTTCTAGTCCAACATATTCATCTAAATGAAACATTTCTACCTTAGACCAATCAATATCTTCATTAATCAATGCATTTATCGTAGTAAATTGAGATGCCCCAGTAGATAAAAGTAATCTTGCGCCCCCATTTTCATTAATAGCTTTGTTTAATGCCTCTGCTGCATAGCTTGATGCCTTCTTTCCTAATTCCTCTGATGTCTTATTAACAAAAATTTGCATTTAAATTCCTCCTAAAATCTTTTATATTGTGTTAATTATTAATTTATTTTCCTAATATACTAGGTAACCATAATGATAATTGTGGTACGTAGGTCACTAGCATAACTACTATAAACATAGCTGCATAAAAAGGCAATAGAGCCTTTACCGATTTTTCTAAAGGTAACTTGGCAATAGCACATCCTACCATTAAGGAAGTTCCAACTGGAGGAGTACATAATCCTATTCCTAGGTTCATTATCATAATTATGCCAAAATGAATTGGATCAATTCCTACACCAGTTGCTACCGGGAATAGTATTGGAGTAAGTATAAGAATCAGAACTCCCATATCCATAAACATACCAGCAATTAATAATAATACATTCATCAACATCAGTATTATATATCGATTACTAGAAACTGATAAAAAGAATGCCGATATCATGCCTGGTACTTTTAAATACGATAACATAAATCCAAATGCGGATGATGTTGCTATAATGGCAAGTACAGTTGCCAGTGTTCTGGAACTTGAAAATAAAATTTCTTTTATTTTATCGAAACTCATATTTTTATAGACAAAAAATGTAACTAAAATTGCATATACAGCAGCTACAGCAGCTGATTCTGTAGCTGTAAATATCCCAAAGGAGACTCCTCCCATTATTATAAATACCATAAACAATCCTGCTAGTGCATCAATTGCAATTTTTAAAGCTTCTTTAAATGTATATTTTATCCCCACAGGATAATTTCTTCTTACTGAAATTAAGTATGTTGGTATCATTAATCCTATCCCTAATAATATCCCTGGTATATAACCAGCCAAAAATAGATTGCTAATTGAAAGTCCACCTGCTGCCAATGCATAATAAATCATATTTTGACTTGGAGGAATTAATACTCCTTGTACAGATGTTGTAACTGTCAATGCAACACTAAAATCTTTATCATAACCTTGTTTTTCCATAATAGGAATTATCATAGCGCCTATAGAAGAAACATCTGCAACTGAAGATCCTGAAATACCACCAAAAAACATACTATCAAGAACATTTACCATAGCTGTTCCACCACGGATTCTTCCAACTAATACCATTGCAAATTCCATTAATTTATCACTTAGTCCTCCAGCAGTCATAATTTCTGCTGCTAATATAAAAAATGGAACAGCTAAAAATGTAAAACTATTTATTCCACTTACCATCTTCTGAAATAAAAGCAATAGAGGTATATCAAGGTATATCGCTGTTATAACAGATGAAATACCTAAAGAAAATGCTAAAGGAACTTTAACAAACATTAATACAAATAAAGATGCAACTAGAATAATTACTCCTGTTATCTCCGGTGTCATTATTACACTTCCTCCTATTCTTCTGATTTTATAAATAAACTAATTAGGTGCAATAAACTAAATAATGTAATTAATACACCAGCTATCGTTATAGGTATATAAAGTATAGATCTACTCCATTGAGAAGCTGGTAGTAGCTTCCCATAAGCATTCTTAGTCATTTCGATACCGTACTTTGTCATAAGTATTGAGAAACCAATCATAAGTAGATGTTTTATCAGATCAAAAATCAATCTAGCCTTTTGTCCCAACAAATTATATAAAAATTCTATAGCCATATGACCATCTTCCTGAACTACCATGGAAATAGCAAGGTAACCAAACCAAATAAGAAGAGCTAAAGTAACCTCTTCCGCCCATGCAAAAGGTTTACTGAACACATATCTCATTACCACTTGAGAAAAAGTTATAATAAGCATTATTGATAAACTTATTCCTGAGAACCATTTAAGTACATCATTTATTTTATTCATAATTTTGTTTATGTTTGACATATTGGTACCACCTCTATTCATGAGTGTTTTAAAACTGTCTAATAAATATTATTTAGACAGTTTTGTTTTAATATTATTTATTAATTATTAAGAATATGTTTGTATTAATTCAAAGCACGGATTCTATCTATTGTTTCTTTAAGTTCTGGATAACTATCATAAATTGGAGCAACTGCTTCTTGGAATTCCTTAACATCAACTTCATAAACAGTTACACCTGCTTTTTCTACTTCTGCTCTTGATTCTCCTTGGAAATCATCCATTGCTTTACGTTCAAATTCTGTCGCTTCATTAGCTGCTTCTATTATTGCTTCTTGATGAACTGTAGACAATCTATCCCAAACAGTTTTACTCATTATAAGTAATGCTGGCGGACTTAAGTGGCCGTCTAAAGTAATGTGTTTTGCAACTTCATAATGTCCTGATGTATAAAAGCTTACGAAATCATTCTCTGCTCCATCTATTACTCCTGTTTGTAAAGCTGAAAATACCTCCCCATAGTTCATAGGTGTTGGAACAGCACCTAACAATTCAGCCATTTTAATTGATACTTCTGAAGGCTGTACCCTCACCTTTTGTCCCTTTAAATCTGCTAATGATGTAATAGGTTTTTTAGTTGTGTAAAAGTTTCTAGATCCGGCTTCTAAATAGCCAAATCCTACTAGTCCATAATCTTCTAATTTACTTAATACTTCTTGTCCAATTTCTCCATCTAAAACATTATATTTATGTTCTTGACTAGTAAAAATATATGGAAGTGTGAAAACATTTAATTCTTGGACAGTTTGTGCTAATGCAACTGAGTTAACTCTTGACATATCTAGAGCACCAGCTTGTACTTGTTCTATATTCTCTGTTTCTTCTCCAAGTTGTGCATTTGCATAAATTTCTACCTTAACTTCGCCATTTGTCTTTTCATTTACCAGTTCAGCAAACTTATTCATAGCTATTGTTACTGGATTGTTATCTGGTTGATTTTCAGCTAAACGTAATACTATTGGTTCGCTTTTTTCTTCTTGTTCTCCATTGCCATTTGAATTAACACTACTATTATTTGAACATGCTGCTAAATTAAATAATAGTACTAAGCAAATTGCAATAACTAAACTTTTAAATTTCTTGGACATTAAAAACCCTCCCATTTAATTTTTTAAGTATTAAATTACATTATAATGACTTACCTAATAGCATTCCCCCTTAAAATTATTTATATATGTAGAATACCGTTTTCCCTAAATGTAAGATACATAATCCTCCTCTATACAGATTCTCTAATTATTAACTTAGGTTCTAAAACGGTTGAAATATTACCTCTATTAGGATCATTTATACTACCTACAAGAATTTCAGCTGCCATAGTACCTAACTCATATGTGCACTGATCGATAGTAGTTAATGGTGGATATATCATACTTGAAAAATATATGTTATCAAATCCGATAACTCCAATATCATTCGGTATGTTAAAGCCATGATGTTGTAACTGATGAATTGCTCCTATGGCAGTAATGTCATTTATACAGAATATAGCATCTGGAATAATATCATCTTTTAATAATCCATCTACTTGTTCCTTTCCATTTCTAAACTCATAGATTTCATTGCCTTGAGACTTCTCACTAGTAGCAACTCTTATGTATTTTTTATCTAATGATAAAGAATTTCTTTTTAAAGCCTTTTTATATCCTTGAAACAATCCAATACGGCTTGTTCTATTTAGTGGTGATGATATAAAAGCAATATTTTTTTTACCCCTACTGATTAGATATTCTGTTGCTAATAGTCCGCCTTCAAAGTAATTAAAAGTAACACTATTACAATCAAGATTTACACTTTGCTCACAGGCAACTACTTTAATATTGCTATTAATTAACTTCTTAATATGATCATGATTATCGCAAATTGACACAATAATTACTCCAATGAATCTTGAATTAATAAGATTTTCAACAATTTTTACTTCTTTACTTGTATCACCACCTGTATTAAACAGTGTCATCTCCATCCCATAATTTTGTATCATATATTCAACACCAGTTACCAAAGAAGAATAATATGGATTAATAATATTAGGCAAAATTACAGCTATTCTGACTTCAGAGTCTTTGTCACTATTATATAGTCGCATATTATAATTCAATTCTTCTACTGCAGCTAAAACCTTTTCTTTGGTATCTAAAGAAACAGGATATCCATCATCCCTTAATGCTCTAGAAACTGTTGAAGTTGAAACCCCTGCCAATCGGGCGATATCATAAATAGTTGGTTTTCCCTTTTTCTTATTCATTTTTCCCTCCAATCATAGATAGATCTCTATTAAGTTTCTATGTACTGTTATAATAACAAAATCTATGTAACACTTCACAAATTTATGTTTTTCATTTCTTTTGCCTTTATTAATATAGCATAGATATAAATCTTTAGCAACTATTTTCATTTTGTTTCTATTTATTTCTGTTATAAGTAGTAAAACTTAAGGAAATAATTTTCTGCCAAGTAGATAAAAAGCATTCTAAATACCCGTATTTTGACAAATATGACTATCACCTACGGTTATTATAGATTGTAAACAAAAGAATTTCCTTTATAAAATTACCTATGAGTTATATAATTATATCTAAATTCACAGTTCACAATGCACAATTCACAATTAAAAGAGAAAAACCGAGGACTTCTCGACTCGCTCGGAATGGAAGAGAATGGAATCGGGATGAGAAATTGAGGCTTAGGCAAAACTATATTTAAACACAAGATTAGAATTGAGGTAAATGATGTTTAGAGAAATAAAATATGAAGAAATAGATAAAGATCACATAGATGGAAGTTATCTAATGATTGATGTTAGAAGTCCAGGGGAATTTAAATCTGAGACTATACCTGGGGCAATAAATATTCCTGTTTTTACTGATGAGGAACGAGTAGTTATAGGTACTACATATGTACAGGAAAGCATGGACAAAGCTAGACAATTAGGGGTTGAGGCCGCAGCAAGAAAACTTCCACAGATTTATGAACAAGTTGCTAAGCTTGATAAAGAGTATAATAATCTGATTTTTTTCTGTGCCAGAGGTGGATTTAGAAGTCTTTCAGTCACCTCGCTTTTTCGAGCTATTGGCATAAATGCAATCAAGCTTAATGGTGGATATAAGGGATATAGGAAATATATAAATGATAATCTTCCTAAGCTTGTTGAAGAAGTTAAATTTATTGTTCTTTATGGAAATACAGGCTCAGGAAAAACCGAAATACTTACACATCTAATGGAAATGGGGGTGGATGTTCTTAATTTAGAGGATTGTGCAAATCATAGAGGTTCACTACTTGGTGGAATAGGACTTGGTAGTCCAAGTACGCAGAAGATGTTTGAAAGTCTAGTTTATGAATCATTAAAAAATAGAAAGTCGAACATGATTTTTACCGAAGGAGAAAGTAAGAGAATTGGAAGAGTAATCATGCCTGAATATTTATTCAAGGCCATTAAATATGGTGATAATATCAATATAAACACACCTATGAATATAAGAGTAGATAATATTTTGAAGGATTATATCTCTGAAACAGATGATGAACTGATTGAAGCTTTGGATAGGCTAAAGGAACACATCGGAAAAAAAAGTATAATTAGATTTACTAAAATGATTAAGGCTCGTGACTATAAACACGTGATTGAAGAACTTATGGTGAAGTACTATGATCCCATGTATGAGTTTAAAAATAGAGAATATGTGGCAGAGTTTGAAAATATAGATGCGAGGATAACAGCAGAAAAAATAGTACATCAATTAAAACCCTCGATTCATCGACAGGCTTGAATTGACAAATATAGTATCCAACAAGGTTAAAACTGGCATCATTTTTTCGATGCCAGTTATTTTCATTCTACTGGGCAAATTACTCCACAGGCAATTCTTTTACCAGAATTGCCGGCAGGTTGAGTGCGATAATCATCAGGGTTTTCATGGATTATTACTGCTCTACCTATAACATCTACAGGTTTAAATTTATCTGTAAAGAATTTCATATAGGAATAGCCATCATTTGAAAATAGTACTGGAAAATCGCCAGCGTGGTTTCCATGAGGCTGATTTGTTGGATTCCAATGCCCTCCTGAACATTCAAAAGGTTCATTTGGGTCTGTTATCATACAGCATCCGTATTCATGAATATGGAATCCGTGAGGTCCTATAGGACTACCTGAAATTGACATTGGACTATAAGGTGGTAAGTTAAATATTTCCGCCACTACCTCCGTTCCACCTGATACTTCTGTGAAGGTAACTGTTCCTTCTATGTTTGGATATATATTTCCACCCATAATTTTTGCAACTGCTAAAGTACATCCTTTGTTATACATAAAATCCCTCCTTTACAGTTATTTTATGCTGTCAGGAGGGATTAGGTGTAATACTACTCAAATTGATATTGATCCATCTCTTCATTATTTAATCTATCTACGTACGAATTCAATAATTGGTCTTCAGCTTCACAGCTTGTTTGATAATACCAGTCTCTTACTCTTTTACTTATCTCTTCATCTGTTCCACTGACTTCATAAGGATAGGCTATGACAAGCTCTTTCGTATCCTTATCTCTTAGACCTACTCTTCGGCCATCTAATTTTCCCATTAGTATCATCACCACCTCTTATTATAGATGATACCCAGAATAATAT
>ENA-UOOR01003556-UOOR01003556.1-fermentation-metagenome-genome-assembly--contig:-NODE-3556-length-13557-cov-2.767812_pt1 | contig 13557 bp, 16 predicted proteins | sample MGYA00245780_ERZ724029 | MGnify/ENA primary metagenome ERZ724029 (study PRJEB28704, sample SAMN03018315) | fermentation metagenome | biome: anthropogenic terrestrial biome; feature: soil; material... | reverse complement strand
GTAATTATAAGGCATCTGGTGCTTCCCGGTTGCAGAAAGGATTCATTTGAGATATTGAGATGGATCAGCTCAAATCTCCCGCCTGAAAAATATATGTTAAGCCTGATGAGCCAATACACTCCTTTTCCCGTCAGGAGTAAGGATTATCCCGAGCTTAACCGCAAAGTCACGTCGTTCGAATATGATTCTGTCGTAAGTGAGGCGTTAAGGCTTGGAATATCTTGTGGCTATATTCAGGAGCGTTCCAGCGCGAAAGAAGAGTATACACCACCCTTCGATTTAGAGGGTGTATAAAAATAAAAACGGAAATTAATACAGCGTAAAAAATACTAACATAAGATCCGTGTTTTTGCGTATCTACATTGTTTTTTACGCTGTTTATTCCTGATAAGGATGGAAACAAAAATGGCTCTTTTACATGTTAATTTCAGCTCAAGTGTACTCGGAGTATGCACCAATATGGAGGTTATTCTGCCTCAAAAGGGATCATTCACACAAACGGAGGAAAATACATATCCTGTTTTGTACTTACTGCATGGAATGAGTGACGACTGTACCATCTGGGGTCGCCGCACATCGATAGAAAGGTATGCGGCAAAGTACGGGATTACTGTTGTTATGCCGTCAGCGCAGCTTTCGTATTATTCTGATATGGTTTACGGCAGCAGATTCTTCACCTTTTTTTCTGAAGAACTTCCCGCGATATGCCACGACTTTTTCCCGAGAATAAGCCAAAAAAGAGAGGATACCTTTGTCGCGGGACTTTCCATGGGTGGTTACGGCGCCTTTAAACTTGCCATGCGCAGACCGGAAAAGTATGCTTTCGCGGGATCGCTATCCGGAGCTATGGATATAAAAAACAACGTTTTGCACCCGGAGGTCTGGAAGCTCGCTTTCGGCGGGAACGACATGATAACAGGCAGTGAAAACGATCTTTTCCATCTGTCTTCAAAGCTCAAAGAATCCGGCAAGGAGATACCGGAGTTTTATTTCAGCTGCGGTACAAGCGACGTTCTTGCCTTTCCGCAGAACGAGAGATTTGACGCTCACCTAAACGAAATAGGACTTAGTCATACCTATGAACGCTTTGAAGGAGGGCACACCTGGGAATACTGGGATGAGCATATACAGGATATACTATCGCGTCTGCCATTGAAAAAATAGCAGATACCACAAGGAGAAAAAATATATGATTTTACTGCTTATATTGCTTATTATTGCGATTATTCTTGTCGTATGCATTCCGGCTATAATCATTACCGCAACGACGGGTTTTATTATCTTTATAATCACATTTGTTATATTTCTTATCTTACTTCCGTTGATAATTCTTTACAAAATTTTTAGACGAAAATAAATATTTTTATAATTCCTGCACCAAAACGCCGCTTTCAATCGATTTATGAGTGAAGGAGGGAAATAAGCTCTTGGAAAGATCGTATGTCGACAACGAGCTGTTCCGGACTCGAGTACAGATGTTCGGGGATACGGTATTCAGGGTTGCATTTAACCGACTGCAAAATCTTTCGGACGCGGAGGATATAACACAGGAGGTTTTTCTTGCTCTTTATTTGCACAGTAAGGATTTTGACAATAACGAGCATTTAAAAGCATGGCTGATCAGAGTAGCGATAAACAAATGCTCCGATTTGAAAAAGTCCTTCTGGCATAACCGCACCGAAGGTATAAAAGAGTCAGTAGCTTATACCTTTGATAGTACGGACAGCGATGTGCTGTCTGAGCTGAAAAAACTTTCACCGGTTTACAGGGATGTAATTTATCTTTATTATTATGAGGGTTATAAGATAAACGAGATCGCTGTTATGACCGGCGTAAGTACGAATACGGCTTCCTCGCGTTTAAAAAGAGCGAGAAAGAAGCTTGGACTCATTTTGGAAGGAGCGGAAGTATATGAAGGGGAATGATATAAAAAAGGCTTTTGAGGGCTTAGAGCTCTCAAAAGAAAAAAAAGATGGTATTGCGAACAATATTTTAACCGGCGGCGGTCTGTCGCCGCACAGGAGAAAAAAATACCTCCCGAGGGGAAAACAGGCAGCTATACTTGTAATATCGCTGCTGCTGGTGTATACCTTTGTGTTCTCAGTGCTGCCGTTACTCAAATATAACGGCGAGGAATCTGTAATAACAGGGAACAGCGAACCCCAATCTAACGATAATGCGCAGCTCCAAAACGACCCCTCTGAAAAAAACGCAGAGGTATCTGTTGAGAGTTCCACCGGGACGGTATCAGTCGAAAACAGTGAAAAAGGAGACGTTAATTCGACTGCCATCGAACAGAGCGAACCCGAAACTTCGGTAATTGATCCGGAGGTAAGCGTCGACGAAAGCGATGACATCAGCGGCGAAATCGATAACGGGGAATGGCTGACATTTCAGGATATAGTGTTAAGTGCAGAGTTTTATCCGCTGTCATATATTATCACCTCTGCAAAACAGCTTGAAAAACTCGGAAAACAAACCGCAGACTTTACCAATGACGGCAGCTTTTTTGACGCGGATTATAGTAAGTATAACGATGAGTATTTCAAGTCAAATTTTCTTGTAATAACTTATTTTAATACCAATTACGCCCATTATAAGTATGAAGTGCGTCCAAAATCGACGCAAAATGATACCGAAGATATTGTTATTACAATAACGAAGATAAATACACCGGAAGGGGAGCATCCCGCTGTTTGCGGTTTTCACTGCTCTATAACAGAGTGGAATGGCAAGTATACCGGACAACTGGTTGGATATGAAAGTAAGGCGGGCGGAAATGTAGAATCGGGTTCTTTGGACATATATTATGGATTATCTGATTTTAAAGGAATCGAGGTATATGTCTGGGAGGATAACGGTATTGTTTATTGTGGAATCATGAGCGGTACTAACAGATTAAAAAATGAATCCGAAATAGAAGAACTGAAAAACCACCCCGCAACCTTAGAGCAAATGCAACTAATACTGGGAACCTACGATATTCCCGAATCAGAAATAATGATTGTATCCAACACATCATATATGTCGGTTGATGAAATTCGTGCGGAGTTGGATATTAGTTGATTATGAAAAGGAACAGAATAAACAGCAATGCCTGCATCGTAAAAAATGCAGGCATTTCTCTTTTGTGTGATTATTATAAAATCATCTCCATAGTGCGTTTTTGTTCAAAAAGCCCCAGATGTTCATAAAATTTCAAGGCATTGTCGTTGCCCGCCCAGACGTTAAGCGTAATGTTATAGCACCCCTGCAACTTTGCAAAAGCACAGGCATGACTGTAAAGTATTCTACCTATACCAGAGCTCCTTACGGTATTATCGATACACAGGTCGTCTATATAAAGCGTTTTACAGTCCCGCATAAGAAAATGGTTCTTGTATTCATGCAGCATGCAAAAAATATAGCCTACCGCCGTGTCACTCTCGTCCGCCGCGACAAAAATGGCGGTTAGTTCATCGGCAAGCAGAGTTCTCAGCTCCTGCTCGTCATACTTTTTTGAGCCTGTTTTGAATATATCGGGACGCGCATCGTGATGTACCTTGGCAACCTGCATTAACATAGAAATCAGCTCGGGAATGTCTCTTTCTAAGGCTTTTCTGACGGTGATTTTCAATAATTTTATCCCTTCTTTCATACAACTGATTTTAAATCAAAACACACTCCTTTGTCAAGCTATAAAAAAGCGATAAAAAAACCCGAATGCCTATTCGGGCTTTTTTTAGTCATTGCCGGTTTCTTCGTCTATTAATCGGGATATTCGCAGCTCGACTCGGCGGTTCAATGCTTTTTCAGCCTCGGTTTTGCCCTCGGTATAGGGCTGTGTGCTGGAAAAACCCATAATAATCATCTTGGTTTTAGGGAGTCCGCATTCCCTGACAAGGTATTTTAAAACAGTCAGTGAGCGTTCGGCAGACAAATCCCAGGACGAAAATTCGTTTGGATCCTCATCGTTCGGCACATACGCGGTATGTCCCGCTATCTCGATGGTCGATATCTCGGGATAAACCTCATAAAGAATCTCCGAAATAAACTCGAGCGCTTTATAACTGCTTTGCTTTAAAACAGCCTGATTCGGATAGAATAGAACGCCCTCTGTAAATCTGAAGTATACATACTCATCAACTTTTTCGACAGTAATATCATCCGAGAAACCGTGCTCCTTTATCAGCATTGAGATTTTTCGTACAAATTCGTCAAGGTCATCGAGGGAATACTCATCAGGGTCACTGGTATCATCATCTGAAGGTCCGCCTGAATCGCTCACGGTGTTTTCAGGTAGAAAAAACGAAGTTATATCATCCGGTATGGAAACTTCCCTAACTTCATCCGGACGGAATGTCTGCGTAAAGCTGGCGATTATCACATTGAACTTGTTAAGATCCAGAACGCTCATCATATAGAGCATAATGAAAAAAACGAGTAGATTGTTCATCAGATCGCAGTATGTAGTCATCCATCTGTCTTTATCGATTTTCGGTCCTTCAGGTCTGCTGCGCTTCATTTGATTTCACCCTTTTTTCCGGGTTTTTCGGTCTTTTTTTTAGATTTCGGGCTCAGTATCATATAGGAGAATAGTTGTTCTCTGAGCATTTTCGGATTTATACCGTTCCTTATTGCACAGACAGCATCGATAATCATTTCCTTTTCAAGACGATACTCTGCAAGCCGCGTTCTTAATTTAGTTGCGACAGGCTGAAACAAACAGTTTGCCAAAAGACTTCCGTACAGCGTTGTTATAAACGCAACGCCTATCGCTTTTGTAAGGGTGTCCGGATTATCCATTCCCGCTGAGAGCATTTGTATCATTCCGACGATTGTGCCGATCATACCAAAAGCGGGTGCCAGCGCAGCGGATGTGTCAAACATCGAAATCGCCTGAAGCTTGTTCTGCTCATAAACATCTATCTCGTTTTGCATCAGCTCGCTTATTTTTTCGGTGTCGGTTCCGTCAACAACATTCAGGATACCGCGTTTTAAGAATGGATCTATCTTCTTTTTAGGGTCCTCTGACATTACCGCTTTTTCAAGACTGAAAAGTCCGTTCTGTTTGGCGGTTTGCGATAGGGTGATCAAATACTCGATCGTATCGTTTATTTTTGATTTCGGACTGATGAACAACTCTAAAAGCAACTTCGGCATTTTTTTCAGAGTTTTTAAATCATAAGCGAGAATAACGGCACCTACGCTGCCCCCGACAGTGATTACAACTGCACTTGGCATCCAAAGGGAGGAGATTACCCCGCCGTCCATTGTATAGCCGTATAGCACAAAGCCTATACCTGCGATTATTCCGATAATACTTGCAATATCCATATAAACCTCTCAATTTAGGGGAATTTTCTGCTGCTTAACAGTAAACGGACAAACCGGACTTTACCGGTGTATGTGCATCATATCCTTCTTTTATGATTTTCCGGTTCTTGGAATTCTCTATTTTTTTTTGTAGCTCTTGTTTGGCGTTGCTCATACTGTAAGTGAGTTTCTCGTTTAAAACATTGCAGTTTTTAAGCAGTCTGTCTGATGCCGAAACTGCATCCGCAAGATTATTGTAATCTGCTAAACAGTCAGAACCCGCGTCGCCGCTGTCAGGGAAAATGCCTGACTCCGCTTCGATAGCAGAAATTTTTTCGTCAATGAGTTCTATTGTGTTCCCAAGAACAGAAACCTCGTCCAGCTTGCTTAAAAAAATATCAAAGTCATCTTTTTCCAACGATTCCATTACTCCGGAATATATACGAACAACGGATCTTAACAGAGTATTTTTTTGTTTATATAATGACTCGAGTTCTTCGACTGCTTTATTCCTGTTTTTCAAGAGATACCTCCGGTTCGTGACAGACGTTCCGCTTCTTTCCATGTGTCGCGCAGCTCGCAGGACAGCTTATAAACCTCGGACAGTATCGAAGCGTCTTTTTTCAGGTTCGACTGTATAAGTCTGTCGACTATATAGTTGTAGAGCGCAAACAAATCAGATGATATCTGATAATGAAAGTCGAGGTTTTCGATCAAGTAATTATAAATATTCTCGGCTTTGACTATAGAGTTGTGTGCGCCCTGAATATCTTTTTTTTCTATGAAGTTTATACCCTTTGCTATATTGATGCATGCTTGCTCAAATAATAAAACAATCTGTTCACCCGCCGTAAGCGAGCTTACGGATTGTTGCTGGTATTTTTGGTATTGTGCGGTCATAAAGTGTAAAACCTCCGAAAGATAGTGATTAAAATAACAAAGTCAGGTCTTTTGTATACAATTTTGTGCTGTCTACGGTGCTAATCGACCGGAAAAGGAATGGTTATTAGCCATAATTATCATCACCAAAACACTCTATTTACCGGACATCATGCCTGCAATCCAAGCGCTTTGCTGATTGAGCCGTGCGATGGCTTTTTCCATTGCAGTGAATCTTTTATAATAACGTTCCTCCTCGTCTTTCAGTTTTTCCTCCATCTTTTCGATTCTCTCTTTTATATCGGAAATCCGGGTTGCATAATCGGTGTTGCCTGTGAATGTGGCTGTAGGGCTGCCGACAAGTGAAATCAATGCTCCCTTTTTTCCTACCGTACTCAAGTTTTTATTCAATATATCACTGAACCTGTAAAAAATTCCGCTCTCGTTGAATCTCTTTTCCTGCTGTTCCTCCGATGCATAAAGCGAAAAGGATATACTGCTTTTTTGCGAGAATAACGCAGCCGCTTTATCGGGATCACTGTTGAGCGCATTTCTAAGCTTTGTTTTATCGATCGTCAGCTTTCCTTTGTCCGAATAATGAACGGTTGATATTCCTAAATCAATCAACACACCGAGTGCTTCGGTATTGTCTCCGAGCTTTGCAAGCGGTGTATACATACAGGAGCGTAAAGAGGTTGCTATATCGTTGAGGTATATATCGTTTGCAAGCAAGCCTGTTTTGGCTTTCTTTTCCCAGTCCTCGATTTCCTTTTCAGACATATCAGCTCTTTGAGCGTCGGTAAGAGGAGGATAATCTCGGTCATATTCCTCTGATGTTTTTGCAGTGATCGACGAAAGCAGAGCATTGTAATCATCGACAAATGCAGTTATTTTATTGAACATATCATCGCTGTTATGCGACAGTAAAACGGAAATACCCTCCTCGGCTTCTCCGGGAGCTTTCCCTTTTAGCGTAATTGTGGTTCCGTCAACATCGATGGAATTATTGCTACGGGTTATAGTAATAATATCAGAACCGTCAGTCGCACCGCTTGTACTCAGCTTTACGACAGCATCTGTGCCATATGTTGTAATACCTGTGCCGAAAAGTGAACTCATCAGTGTTCCCGTGGTATCGGAAAAAGTTATATCCGATGCCGAGCCGGTTTTTACAGAAGTGATTGTAAACTTATCGGTCAGACTCGAATATGTCATTTTCACACCCGCATCGCTCGTATTTATTTTATTCATAATCTGAGACAGCGTATCATCTGATGTGAAGTTGAAGGTCTTACCGTTTATAACAAATTCTATATCAGAACCGGCAGGAATTGCTCCCCTTAAATCAGCGGAGCTTAACGAAACATTCAAATCTACTCTGTTGGATGAAAAAGCGTCGTAGGTCAGTACAGAGGAAGCATCGCTCCCATCCGTAGGGATTTTCAGTATAATCTCACTGTTTTCGGCAGAAAGCGTGAGTCTGTCTTCGTTTAAGGAAACCATAATTTTATCACTGCCGAACTTGCTGTTTATCAGAGATTGCAGCTCTGTTTGTACATCCGCAGAACTTTCATATGAGATATCCGAAAAATTAAGCTGTTCTTCTGTCCCGTTTAGGGAGATTATGATGTTTTTTCCTGCCAGCTCGGAGAGATTGCTTGTGTCTATATCGATAACAGGATCAGAGCTGACAGCGGAAGTGCCGGTTAGCTTAGCGGCGGTTGCCACGCTTACTATATCCTTAATATAAATATTTCCGGACACTGAGTTTGCAGAAGTGGTGACCGATATATAATTTGAATTATAAGATGGAGCAGGTTTTGAAATCGACTCGCTCCAGGAAGCATCACTGAAATACTTCTGCTGAAAATCGTATAGCTTTTTTGTGACCTCCTGGTAAAATTCCTGTTTCCACTCAAGTATCTGCTTTTGCTGCCTGACCTCGTCAACCTTTATTTCGCTTGCTTTCATCAGCTCCTCGACAACCATATCGGTATCAATACTGGAGGCAAGCCCGCTCAGTCTTGTAGTTGTTCCGCTTATATAGGACATATTGTCACCTATTATTATTTTTGCAAATAATTCCTTTCCTCATTTTTTTCGTGATGGCTTTTAGGAGCGACCATTATCGCAAAATAAATACTTAAGTAGTAACTAAAAGCATAAATTGTTCTTACTCGTGAATATATATCGGGCGCAATTACAAAAGATTTAATTGAGTGATAAACGTTATGCCGATTATAACTTAGAAATATAGTATAACAATAATTATTGATATAAATAAAATTGATATATATCGTCAGATTTTACATAAAATTAAAGTAAATAACAAAAAAAATAAAAATAATGTTGACAATCGAAAAAATTTGTGATATAAATAAAAATGAGTGGTAACAAAAAATATAAAAAATATATAACTTAACAATATTTATTGGTTAGAAATCCACTAAATACCTCGTTTTTGTTGATAAATTTAATAAACAACAGCCGAATATTGTCGAAATAAGTCGAATAAAAACGTAAAATGCAAAGAATCTGTTTTCATCGTATCAATTGCAGTTTTTTAGAGAACTTATTCATATATTAGATACAAAAAAGTCAGTTAAAACGGAAAGGTCGGACGAAATAGTGAACATTTATTTTGATAACGCGAGTATGAATGCACTGCAAAAAGGTCTCGACGCAGTCTGGTTAAGACAACAGGTAATCTCGAACAATATCGCTAATAACGAAACACCGGACTTTAAGAGCAGCGAAGTCGTTTTTGAGGACTTGCTCAACGATGTGCTCGAAAGGAGCTATTCAACCAAAAAAGCGTTGAACAAAGCGATTGAAAGAGCGCAGCCTGTCGTTTCGAAAAAGGAGAACACTTTCAACAACGCAAACGGAAATAACGTTGATTTAGACAAAGAAAATATAGAATTTGCAAGAGCGCAACTTCAATATTATTATCTGGTTAGCTCTCTTACCTCGCAGATCAATCGGTTAAAATATGCAATCAACGGCGGCAATTAATATACGGGAGGGATAAGAATGGCATTTTTGAGTTCGTTGGATATTTCCGGTTCTGCATTGACGGCACAGAAGCTGAGGATGAATATAGTTGCCCAAAATCTTGCTAACGCAGATTCCATCGTGACTGCTACAGGAGAAGCGTATAGGAGAAAGTCGGTCGTTTTATCCGAGAAAACAGATGATTTGAGTTTTTCATCAAGCCTTGACCAAGCGATGTCGATTAACGGGGGAGTAGTGGTAAGTGAGATTTATGAAAGCGATGAAGCGTTCATTATGGAATATGACCCCGGTAATCCATTGGCAAATGAGGAAGGGTATGTTCAAAGACCTTCGATAAATACAGTAGAAGAAATGATAGAGATGATATCAGCCTCCCGCAATTATGAGGCGAATGTAACAGTATTCAATGCGGTTAAGGATATGGCGGTAAAAGCGCTTGAAATAGGCAGATAACATTCGAACCGATTGTTAAGCGACTACAGAAAGGAACGATCGTTATTATGACAATATCACCCATAACAGCAAATGAGATTATAAACAGTATATTGCAAAATCAAAGTACAGTTTCTGTTGCGGAATCAGACGACAGTTTCATTCCCTTCGCAGATATGCTAAGTGACGCCGTGTCAAGCGTGTATGAGACGGATGTTGCCGTAAAGAGGGATGCTTTGAAAATAGCGGCGGGAGATGCCGATGCATTACATACACTTACAATAAATATGGCAAAAGCAGATTTGGCGATACAGACATTGGTACAGGTGCGAAACAAAGCTCTTGATGCATATAAGGAGATTATGAATATAACTTTGTAGGTAAGAAGCTTATTTATTCACAAAAACCTTAATACAGAAGAAGGGAACGCACTGTTGCCGATGCTTTTTTTCTTATAAAGTACGGCTAACTGCAAAATAATGAAAAATGAAATTTTCAATTTCTGAAATTGCAAGTCAAATAAAAGAGTTTTATAAAAAGCTCGGAAAAAAGAAAATAGTTATTATAATCACTACCCTTGGTATTGTTATCGCGGGAGCGATTTTAATTTCCCTTATCATTAACAGCGGAAAGTACTCGCGTCTTTATTCAGGTTTATCGACCAACGAAGCAGCGGAGATATATTCCGTACTTGAGGATATGGCGGTTGACGTAAAGGTAAAGGATGAGAATACGATACTTGTCCCGACAGATCAGGTTGCCACGCTTAAGATGCAGCTTGCCGTTCAGGGTTATCCTAAAAGTTCCCTGTCATATGACATTTTTACCGAGCAATCGAGCCTGCTCACGACAGACTATGAAAAAAAACAGCTCCTTGTATTCCAGTTGCAGGAACGGATTCAGGAATCCATAAAAACCCTTCAGGGCGTAAAGGATGTAATAGTAACATTAAGTATCCCGGAGGATAACTCATATGTACTCAAGGATGACGAGGTTCCCGCAACAGCGTCCGTTATTTTAAAAATGAACGGTACGCTATCGCTCTCAGCAGGTCAGATAAACGGTATTGAAAATCTTGTCGCTAACAGTGTTACCGGGCTTTCGAACGATAATGTTGTAATTATTGACGGAGAGGGCGTACAGCTTAACTCAAAGGATAAAGGCGTCTTCGGTACGGACAACGCTTATGTTAAGGTACAGACCGTCAATATAATAAACGATATATATGAAAAAAAGGTAAGAGATTTCCTAAAGCCGATTTTGGGTGAAAACGGAATGAGCATAGCGGTCAATACGGTTGTCGATTTCGATGTCATCTCAAGCGAGGAGACGATCTATACTCCGGTAATAGGTGAGAACGGTATAATATCCTGGGTTGAGAGGAGCGGAAAAACCGTAAATGATGATAACTCTAATAAAAACCCGCCGGTCTATAACGAAACGTCGGATACAGATACAAGCGATGAAGCGAGTATCGAAAACGATGAAAATAAAATATCATCAAGCGACAGCTTCAGCGCAGAGTATCTTGTTAATCAACTTGTCAGGATAATTCAGGATAACGGGGGTAACATAACCGATATTTCTGTTGCTTTAATAATCAACACCGACGAACTAACCGATGAAAAGGTAGAGGATTACAGGGAACTTGTCGCTTACAGCATGGGGATCTCGAAGGACAAGATTGCCGTCTCCTCCGCCCAGTTTATAAAATCAGAGGAATCATACGATATTTCACAACCCGGAGGCGAGGGTCTGTTTACAGGCTCATTAAAGGATATTTTAGAAAGAATCGGAACTACCGGTATTATTATTTTTGCGAGTATGTTGATTTTGCTTGTTTCTGTTTTCATACTTGTAAGAACGGTATTGAAGATGAAAAAGAAAGTGAACAAGATTATGCTCACTGGGAAATTCGGTGCTTCGGAGGAGAAGAGAAGTCCTACCGCTCCAAATCCAAGGCAGGAGGATATGCCGGGCGAGATAGTTTTAAACGAAACCAGAGAACAGGCTTTGAAGCGTCAGATAAAGGAATTCTCCTCAAGCAATCCTGAAACTGTAGCCCAATTACTGAGGGTATGGATGAAGGAGGAAGAGAACAAATGAACCTAAAGGGAAATAAATCCGAGTCACTGAGAAAAGCGGCTACTGTTGTTCTGTCGCTCGGGGTAGACAACGCCTCACAGGTTTTCAGATACCTGCATGAAGATGAGATAGAGATGCTCACAGTAAAAATCGCTACAATGCCTGCATTGACCGCCGAGGTGGTCGAGGATACTATGGACGAGTTCTATAGTCTATGTCAGGCACAGACCTTTATAACCGAGGGCGGAATCGAATATGCGAAGGCTGTGCTTGAAAAGTCAAAGGGTACATCCGTCGCTGCAGAGCTTATCGACAAGATTACAAAGTCACTTCAGGTCAGATCCTTCGATTTTATCTATAAGGTTGATCCAAAGCAGCTTTTGATTCTTATACAAAACGAGCACCCTCAGACGATAGCCCTTATTTTGTCCTATTGTACAACAGAGCAATCCGCAGTCATTCTGAGTGAACTGCCGCGCGATATTCAGATAGATGTTGCAGAACGAATCGCTTTAATGGAGAGCACTTCTCCCGAGGTTGTAAAAGATGTCGAAAAACTCATAGAACACAAAATGTCTATGAACGAGACTACGGGTATTACGGAGATAGGCGGTGCAAAGTATATTGCCGAGGTTTTGAACTCCGTAGACAGAAGTACCGAAAAATACATTTTGGAAGAACTGTCCAAAAAAGATCCCAAGCTCTGTGAAGAGATTAGGAACTGTATGTTTGTTTTCGAGGATATTGCAACGCTCGATCCGATTTATATACAGAGATTTTTGCAAGATGTCAATACAGGTGATTTGTTGATTGCATTAAAAGGTCTCAGCAAAGATGTCACGGACAGGATCTACGAGAATATGTCCCTACGTATGAAGGAAACGATGGAAGAAGAATCAAAGTATCTGCGCGGTGTAAGGCTTTCGGATGTCGAGGAGAAACAGCAAAAGCTGGTTGCACTCGTCAGAACGTTAGAAGAGTCGGGTGATATCTATATTTCGAGGGGAAGAAAGGATGAGATAGTTGTCTAATCTTTTAAAGAACGAAAATATAGAAATAAGCGGGACACCTTATGAAACTATCAGAGTTAAGAGGATAAATCGCAAAAGTTCAATACCCGATGCAGAATCGAAAGCGAAAACAATCCTCGATAAAGCAACAGAGGCGGCGGAAGAAATCAATAGAAACGCCGTACTTGCCGCTAAAAAAGAGTTTGAAATTGCAAGTGAGAGAGGATTTGCCGAGGGCTTTAATAAAGGTCAGGAGCAAGCGACAGAAAAGTACAACGCTGGACTCGAGGAGATTAAGCGGATTATTAGCGAGCTTGAGGCGAATAAGATCAGCTTTCTTACCGAAAACAGAAGCAATATTATCGAACTTGCTTTTAAAGTCGCTGAAAAGGTTGTAAACCGCAAGCTTACTGAAGACCAGGGCTTGTTTCTTGACATATATGAAAAAGCCGTCAAGGATATAGTGGCACAGAAGTGGGTTAGGCTCTCTGTCTCGGATTCCGATGCTGTTTTCGCCACCTCCCACAGTGATCAGTTGCTCGGAATGGTAAGCGGTGCGGAGCGTATTAATATAAAGGTTTTGGATAATGCTCCAAAGGGGAGCTGCATTGTCGAGACAGCTGAAAAGATAGTTGATTCCGGAATAGACACACAGTTAAGTTTTTTAAAAACTATTTATATTTCCCGCCCTGCACCCGCAAATCCGCATAGTATCACGCTTTTTTGCGTGTTATCTTGACCGCCGCCGCCCGTTTTGGTCTTTGTTTGGTCAAGATTTTTTAATAGGGTTTAGCGGAATCCGGCGTAATCTGCTAAAGGTTAATCGCGCTTGCTATTGCTT
>ENA-UOOR01003555-UOOR01003555.1-fermentation-metagenome-genome-assembly--contig:-NODE-3555-length-13557-cov-3.321212_pt1 | contig 13557 bp, 13 predicted proteins | sample MGYA00245780_ERZ724029 | MGnify/ENA primary metagenome ERZ724029 (study PRJEB28704, sample SAMN03018315) | fermentation metagenome | biome: anthropogenic terrestrial biome; feature: soil; material... | reverse complement strand
AAACCGTGTCTCTTTTTATCCCATTTTAATTTTGCGCAACTTATTCTACCTTATCCACGGAAAACCGAGAGATACAAAAAAACCTTGCGGCAGCTTATTCTTTGTCCGCAAACGCTGCCGGTTTCTTAAAAACCGTCCAGCTTTATTTTACCTTTTACACTGAAGGGTATCGCTCAAATACGCCTTGACAAGCAATCTCTTTTTGTATATACTTATATATACAAGTAGCTACATATACAGTATTGATCAGAGAGGATAACGCTTATGAAGGTAGCCATTGGATGCGACCCCAACGCAACGGAATTTAAGGAGCAGCTGATTCCATTTATTGAAAGTCTGGGGCATGAATGCGTCGACTATGGAAGTGACGACCCCATATACGCCAATGTGGCCTTCAGGGTGGCGGCGGATGTGGCGGGGGGCAAATGCGACCGGGGTGTTTTGATTTGCGGTACGGGGATTGGCGTCTCCATCGCCGCCAACAAGGTCAAGGGAGCTTACGCCGCTGTGGTAAACAATGTCTATCAGGCGGAGCGGGCGCAGTTGAGCAACAACGCCAACATCATCACCATGGGCGCCCAAGTAACCGGTATTGAGCTGGGGAAATGCCTGGTTCGGGCCTATCTCAGCGCCGCCTACGATCCCCAGTCCCGCTCGGGCCCGAAGGTGGACCGCATTGCAGAGTACGAGAGGGGCAGCACAAATGAGGACTGACAGGATCGACCTTCTGGCACGGCAGGCGGCAAGGTGCAGGCGCAATGTGGTGCGAATGGTCCGAGCCAGCGGGGCCGGCCATCTGGGCGGTGCCATGTCCTGCTTGGATATTATGACCGTGCTCTACTTTCAAACCATGCGCCATGATCCCAAAAATCCCCTCATGTCCGACAGGGACCGATTCGTCCTTTCGGCGGGGCACAAATGTATGGCTCTGTATTCTGTGCTGGCCGAGACGGGGTATTTTGACAAAAGCGTGCTGGACACCTACGGCAGCCTGAATACAAAAATTCCCGGTCATCCGGATATGCACAAGCTCCCGGGTGTGGAGGCCAATACCGGTGCCCTGGGCCATGGGCTGTCCATCGCCACAGGAATGGCTCTGGGGCTGCGGGCAGACGAAACAGGCGCAAGGGTCTTTACCCTTTTGGGAGATGGCGAGCTGCCCGAGGGCTCCAACTGGGAAGCCGCGGCTGCGGCGGCTCATTATCATCTGGACAATCTGGTAGCCGTGGCAGACTGCAACGGACTGCAAATCAGTGGACGGACAGCGGAAATTATGAATATGGAGCCCCTGTCCGACCGCTTTGCCTCCTTTGGATGGGCGGTGCTGGAGATCGACGGCAACGACCTGCGCCAGATCGTTCAGGCATTGGATAACCTCCCTCTGGAATCAGGCAAGCCGACCATGATTGTAGCCCGTACCATAAAGGGCAAGGGCCTGAGCTTTGCAGAAGGCAACGCGGCCTACCATTACTGGAAGCCTTCGGCAGAGGAACAGGCACAAGCCGAGGCGGAACTAGATGAGGCGATTGCCCGGCTTGAGGGGAGGGGAAAGTGCCATGGGAACTGACTATGCCGACCCCAGAAAAACCTTTGGCGCCGCCGTTTATAAGGCGGCCTGTACCAATCGGGACATTGTAGCCCTCTCTGTAGACAGCGGAGGCAGCTCCGGCTTGGGAGATTTTAAACGGGAGTTTCCGCAGCGCTACTACGAACTGGGCATTATGGAGCAGGGGGCGGTGGGGATTGCCTCGGGGCTGGCCACAACGGGAAAAATCCCGGTGCTGTGCGCCATTGCTCCCTTTGTCACCGCCCGGCCCTATGAAATGTTCCGCAACGATCTGGGATACATGGGGCAGAATGTAAAGATTGTGGGCCGCAACAGCGGGATTTCCTACAGCGATCTGGGTTCCACCCACCATTCCCTGGAGGATTTTGCAATCATACGCATGATACCCGGCGTAACGGTTCTGGCTCCCCAAGACCCCGGTGAAATCGGGGGAGCGGTCAGGGCGATGCTGGAGCATCAGGGTCCTGTTTATATGCGGATCGGCAACGAGCCTATTCCCTGCCTGTTTGAAGAACAGCCCTTCCAGATCGGCAAGGGCAGGGTGGCGCGGAAGGGAAAGGATGTCACCGTCATCATGACCGGATCTTTGGCGGGGAATGTAATGGAGGCGGCAGACCTGCTGGCCCAACGGGGCATAGAAGCTGAGATTCTTGCTATGCCTACGGTATATCCTCTGGACAAGGATCTCATTCTGTCCTCAGCGGCGGTGACCGAGCGGATTGTCACCGTAGAGGAGCATTATGTCATTGGCGGGCTCGGCACCATGGTTCAAGAGCTTTGCTGCGAACAGCTCCCCCTCCCTGTCAAGAAACTGGGAGTTCCCCACCTGTATGCCACCTCGGGCAGCTACCGGGAGCTTTTGGCCCACTACGGGCTGGATGCCGCCGGAATTGCTGCCGGTGTGGAAGCGTTTGTTCAATGAGATCATCAAGCAAACCTATCTTACAAAGGAGCGAGGATATGGTAAACTATACCCTGAATACACTAAACGCCCCTGCTGCAAAAGGGGAGGAATCCGACGTCAACCGTGTTGGCGATATGCCCTTGAGCCGAAGTGAGTATTTGGATCTGAAGGATGTGGTTCAGTATATTGGAGTGACCGATTCCTTCAAGGATGTTCTTGCCACCTTTCCCACCGATGAGGGAACCCCGGCGGGGTTCCGACGTATCTGCCGGCTGGAAAGAGACGGCGTGCTGCGCGTTGATCTGGTGCGGGATATCTCCTATGACAAAAATGGCCAGCTGCGGCCCACAAGGCTGCTCTTTTCCGCCGACAGCGCCGATCCTTACGAGGTGGAACCGATCAGCCCCTTCTTGGCAAACCTCACCTGCAACCCCGGTATCATCTACGATTTGTTCATCAACAACCCCAAGGTCAATGTGGGGGGCAGATTTAAAAACCGGGACGAGGTCATGGAGGAAATCGGCCGTATTCTGGGACCCGGCTGCGACATCAGCGTCGAACTCAACAACCCCTTTGAGGAGGATTTCAGCAAGCTTCTGGAGGAAGCGGAGAAGTTCAGAGAGATGCTATCCCCCTACCGGGTTGTGATCAAGGTGCCCCATACCGGCGCCGTCTCCCCGGAGAATGTGCATCAACTCCTCGAGGGCGACAAGCGGCTGGACCGCGGCTACACCGACGTCCAGACAGCCCAAGCGCTGCGGGGCCACCAGCTTGCCCTCAAGCTTACCGAAAAGGGATTTCGCATTAATTTTACCCTGATGTTTGAGCCCTTCCAGACCCAGCTGGCCCTTCAGGCACGCCCCTATTTCATCAACACCTTTGTCCGTCACCGTCTGGTTCAGTCTCAGGCCATCCAACAGCATATCAACGCCTTTGACGCCACTGGACAGGTAAAGCATCTGGAAAGCCTGAGGGCATTTATGCTGGCCAACGATTACTACTCGCCCGCTCAGGCGGATACCGACCCGCGTCAAGTGCTGGAGTTCGGCAGGGAAATCCTGAAATACCGCCACTTTGATGATGATCAGGGCAGGGACGGTCTGGACGGAATGCGCCATAACCTGCGGGTGCTGAAAAACTGCAATATGCCGGACACCCGCCTCATTGTCTGCTCCATGGAGGGGCCCCACAACTACCCCGACATCGACAAGCTGCTCTGTGAGCCGGAGTTCATGGATATGCACCACAAGGTGGTCATCACCGCTCCGCCGGACTATCTGGCCCGCTTCACCTCCACCAATCAAGTCACTAGCTACCAGCGCCGGTTTATGAATGCGGTTCAGGGCAACAGCTAGGTATCTTCTCAAACAGCAAAGATGCGCAACACAAGAGAAAAACGCCGCTGCCTCCATAAGGGAGAAGGTGCGAAATGGCAAGAAGGTACGAACTGACAAACGAAGAATGGGAACGGGTCAAAGTACATATTCCAACCAGCAAGCGCGGCCGCCCGCCCAAAGACCATCGGCAAATGCTCAATGCGATGATGTGGCTGGCGAAGAGCGGAGCAATGTGGGAAGACTTGCCCGAACGGTATGGTCCATGAAAAACGGTATACAGCCGCTTTTGCAAATGGCGTGATGAAGAAGTGTTAGCCGCTATCTTTACCGCCCTGAGCATGGATGTTGATTATGAAGACCTGAGTCTTGCTTCCATCTCCACTTTGTTGAAATAGCAGACCTTTGTGATTCTTCCATGTTGTCGCCGGCCGGAATACAGCAAGTATTCCGGCCTTTTTGTTTGAATCTGTAAAAGCTCTTGCAAAAATCCAAGCCATTCCACCGGTTCTCCTCTTTGCCCTTGCCAAATTATTAGCCCCCAGCCGCACAACCGCTGCGACTGGGGGCATTTCTCATATCGTATATACGCACCGGCCTTTAGGCCTTTATCTGGTTGAGGGCGCTGAGAGGCGTCTGGCCCGCCAGAACCCGCTGGACGTTGCTCAGGAAGAACTGGTAGCGGGTTTTGTGAAACTTGAGGCCGTCGGGCATTCCGGCGGTATGGGGGGTCAGCAGAACATTGGGGAGGTCCCGCAGAGAAGATTCCAGACTCAAGGGCTCCTTCGTGAAGACATCCAAGCAGGCCCCCGCGATTTTTTTCTCCCGCAGGGCTTGAATGAGCTCCTCCTCATGCACAACCGGTCCCCGGGAGGTGTTGATTAAAATCGCGTCCTCCTTCATTTTGTCAAATACCGAGGAGTTGATCATCTGACGGGTCTGGTCGTTGAGGAAGATATGCACCGTCAGAATATCCGACTCCCGGAACAGGGTATCCAAGTCAACCGATGTTACTCCCTCGCACTGGATCGGCCGAATGTCGTGTCCGATTACCCGCATATTCAGGGCGTTGCAGTAGCGGGCCACGTTTCGTCCTATGGCGCCGACGCCCAGAATGCCGATTGTCTTGCCTTCCAGCTCGCTGCCAGTGTAGTGAAGCTGTTTTTCATCCTGCCGGCTTTTCATAAACTGATCCAGATAAGGGATATTTTTGTACCAGGCCATTATAAACGCCAGCACGTGCTCGGCTACGGCGACGGCGTTGACCCCTGCCGCATTGGCAGCCCACACTCCCCGGCGAGTGCATTCCTCAATGTCTACGTTGTCGAAGCCGGCACCTGTCTGCACCAGTTTTAGCTTGGGTGCCCGGTCCAGGAAGGCCGCATCCACCCGGATGTGCTCCGGAATCACCACATCGGCCTCTGCCAGAGAGTCGAGGGCGTCCTCAGGGGTGACGATATCAATTTCCCACTCGGGGGGAAACTCCGGGATGATGCGTTGTTTGGAATACTCTGTGAAATAACCTATAATTACTACCTTCATGCTACCCATCCATTTCTCCGTGGGAAGCCCGCTTGCGGACGGCAAGCGAGCTCCTCGCTTCAACTATATGTTTCAGGCAATCAGTGGGCGGATTTCTAGACCAGCTCCCAGGCTTCGACAAAAACCCGCTTGACATTGGCAAGCACCATTTCTTCCGACTCCCCTTGATAGGAGCCGACCTCGAAGGACACCACCGGACGGCGGGTGGGTTTGGGGCGCTTAAAGAATCCGGTCTCTACCAGAGTGCGCAGGAAATCGGCCAGTTCTTTCACGCCGATTTCGCTGTCGGGAACGCCAAAGGGCAGATGCTTGTCTCCGAAATGGGCGGCGCTCCGGTCTTTGATGTAGGAGTTTCCGATATGCACATGGGTGAGGTAGTCCCGGCTCATCCATAGCGCCTTGTGGGGGCATTCCTGCATTACCGGGAAATGCCCTTGGTCCAGCAGCAATCCGAAATTGGCGTAGTCACGCCGCACTTCCCGCATTACCTCCACCGCTTCGTTGGTGGGTCCCAGAAGGTATTGACGGTCAAAATAGCGGTCTCCGGTCTCCAGAGAGATGGTCAGAGGGTCGATACCGCCCTTCTGTTGGGCGTAATCACACAACTGCTTGGCCGAGTTTACAAAGGTCTCCAGGGCCTGACTCCGCTTCTCTTTGCCGGGGTCCTTGCCGGTGACAATGTGCAGGATGCGGGCTCCCAGTTGATAAGCCTGATCCACCAAAAGCCTGCCGTTTGCCCGCGAAACGCTCAGCTCGTCGGGGTCCAGACTGCTCAGGTTGATTTTTAGCTCCCGGAAGGCCGAGCCTCCGTTGAAGATAACATCCACCCCGCTGTAACGCAGGCAATCAGAGGCCTTTTGCCGCACATCGTCCTCCTTGATATAGGAGACCTCCATAGCGGTAAAGAAGGGGTCGCAAAGAAGCTTGGTCAGGTTTTCTACAATGGGGCCGGTGCCCGCATTGGCGTGGGAATATAGCTTTGGAAAAACGATACCAACGTTCATCATGCTCTGCCAACGTGCATCCATCGTTTTCACCTCCATTGGGTTAAGTGTGTTTTAGACGATATGGCCGCCCTCGATCAGCGCGGGAAGATCCTTGACGCTGTCGATGACATGGGTGTGCCAATGCTGGCCCCAAACGGTGACGGGGCGTGGGCCGCTCTGCACGCCGATCACGGCGCGGCAACCGGCATTGTAGCCTTCCAACATGTCGGCGGGGGTATCGCCGATTTTGATGACCTCGCGCACATTTTGGATATTGAAGTGAGTCATGGCGTGGAAGATCATAAAGGGAGCCGGACGTCCCTTGCCTTCCGGCACCATGTCCAGATCCACCGAGAGGTCGACCAGACCGTCCCGCACCCAGCCCAAGCCATCCATAATCGCCGACGTTACATCGCCGTGGAAGCCTGTGTCGGTGGCGACCAGAATGCCGTTATCGTGGCACCAGCGGAAGGTATCGGCAGCGCCGGGAACCTCTTTGCACTGGCTTTTGTAGTGCTTGATCATCAGATCGACATAGTGGTCATAAATTTTCTTGGCTTCATCGTGGGTAGATTCGTCGATATCGGTTTCAAAATTCCGGATATCGTTCTTTATACCCCGGGAACGAGCAAGCAGGAACTGATACAGGTGGATCTTGTTGGTGCCCATATGGTTGAGGATTTCCTCCGGCGTTGTCTGCAGATTGAACTCTACAGCCGCTTGGTACAGGCAATCCCGCACACCGGTATCATCATAAACGGTGGTCCCGGAAAGGTCGAACATAATCATTTTAATTTCACTTTTGATTGGATAACTCATGGTAGTGCCTCCTTTTATTATATATGAATGGCCTTTTCCAGCAGCTTGAGATTTTTTCGGACCATTGGCTGCTCGGACAGCGCCACAGACTGTAAAAAATACGATCTGGCACCCTCATAATCGTTCAGCACATTCATATGGATGGTGCCGATATTGTTGAGGGCAAGGTAGTGGGAGGGGTCCAGACGGACAACCTGCAGCAGCATCTCGCGGGCCTGATGGGGGTCGCTCTGCATGATGGAAACTGCCCGCTGATACAGGGACGCCGCTTCAACCGCCTGAGAGAAAGCCTGTTCGTCCCGACATATTTCCGCACGCAGGCGCAGCAATTCGCCTTCTCCCCGCCGCTGCTTGCGGCAGGCGGTGTAATATTCCAGTGCCTGATCCCTTTTTCCCCACAGGTAATAAAGGTCGGCCAGTGTTCGCTGCATCTGATAGGGATCGCGCAAGCGGGCAAGGCCATCCAGAAGAATGCCCTCGGCGGCCTCATAATCACCTCGTCCGATTTTGACGACAGCCAGATTATAACTGATACCGTCATCATAGGGGTGCAGAGCGAGCGCCTTTTCAAAGTGTCGTTCCGCTTGCTCCATGTCCGAGGTGATAAATCCGTTCATCGCCATACGGATATGATAGCGCAGACGCAGCTGACTTACCATCCCTTCACCTACTTTTGCCGATTTTTATACAAGCATGTTGATCACAAACAGTACCGCAAAGGAAACAATGCCCATCAGGCCTGTCATAACAGTATAGGTTTTGAGAGAAAGGTCCACGTCAAATCCAGAGAATTGAGTGACCACCCAAAAATAGGAGTCGTTGGTGTGGGATACAACCATAGCACCGGCGCCGATCACCAGAGTTGCCACTGCCGGGTGGATTCCCAGCGTACCCAGCATGGGTGCCATAATGGAAGCTGTGGTGACAATGGAAACGGTAGAGGAGCCTTGGGCGGTCTTAAGTACTGCGGCTACAATAAAGGGCAGGAAGATTCCTAGGTTCCAGGTTACCGCCATCTCTTCAATAAACCCTACCATGGGGCTGGCGGCCAACACCGCACCAAAGGCACCGCCCGCCGCCGTTACAAACATGATGAGGGCTGCATCCTTCATAGCGTCGCCAACCCAGCCGCCTTGGGCAACAGCCGTGGGAAGCATTTTTAGGGGTACAAGAGTGAGGGCGATGAAAACCGAGCAGAGAAGCGCCGTGGAGGGATCGCCCAAAACCGCCAAGATGGTGGTAAAGAGGTTTTCTCCAAAGGGCCTGCTCGCCATCTGAGCAAAGGAATTCAGGCAGATTATCACCAGCGGATAAATCACCGGGGCAATGGCGTGAGCCACATGAGGGAGCTTGCCGAACTGGTTCACAATATCCTGGTAGGATTCCCCGCCCTCCGGCTTGACCATGTATTTGGGACAATATTTTGTCGCCCAAAGCCAAGCAACGATTGTAGCGAAGAAAGAGGTAATCAGCCCAAACAAAATTACCTGTGCCAGGTCCGCATTCAGGGTCGCCGCGGCGCTGATAGGTCCGGCGGTGGGGGGAACCATGGCGTGGGTACACAGAAGGCCACCGCCCAGCGCCACCGACATGGTTGTCATAGAATAGCCGGTTTCCTTAGAAAGCCCTTTGTTGACCGGTGTCAGAATAATGAAGCCCGGATCACAGTTAATAGGAATAGAAACCACGTAGCCGCTGAACGCCATCGCCAAAGGTGCATGCTTTTTGCCTACAACCTTTAAGATAAAGTTGGTGATGGAAACGGCTGCTCCGGATTTTTCCAGTATGGTTCCCATAATCGTGCCAAATAAGTAGATCAGGCCCACCTTGGTAATCAGGCCGCCAAAGCCCTCCCGAACCACCGTCATGACTTTAGAGGCAGGGATGCCAATTGCCATACCATAGAAATAAGCGACCAGAATTAACACCAGAAAAGCACTGATTTTCAACCGGGAAGTTCCAACAATGATCAGAAATACCGCAATAGCCAGCAGAATTAAAGAGACAGGACCGGATACCATGCTATACACTCCTTTCATTGCTCAGGATTCAGATAACCGCATCATCCTGAAGCTTTTGCGAATTGTGGCTTAATGAAAGCCCACTCCATGTGCGCCGGGAGCAACAACCTCTGGTTTTGGTCTGACACCCACCTCCTTGATTCAGGCACTGTTCCGCTCCCACAGGTCCCTTCCCGGCGTCTGCCGGATCGCCGGGGAAATCCCCCCCCTGTATAGCTTGTGGAAAGAGCCGCGCCGGAAAACGATTAAGGTTTTTAAAATAGCTGGCTTATGTTGTTATACCAGTTATTAGTTGTATATACTTGTATATTAAATTATTTATCAGTAAATGTCAACTAAAAGTTAAAAAATTTTTAAATTTGTGAATTTTATATAGCATATATGGCAACGAAAGCATAAGTCCTCCTGTTCTTTTGATATAGTAGTTTTCAAAAAAGTCAAGAGTTATTTTGTGGAAAAAGGCGGCCTGGGGGGTGACGTTCTTGCTTTATTCCGCCGCGTATTATATAATATAACTTAACATGTGCAAATACAGAGTGGAAGGTGTTGCAACATGCTAGATAAAAACAGTGCTCAGCCACTGTATGTTCAATTTGAAAACGTCATTCGCAGCAAGCTTGATAATGAGGAGTGGCTGGTGGGCGCGATGATTCCCTCGGAAAACGAGCTGGCAAAAATTTATGGTATTAGTAGGATGACCGTCCGTTCCGTTTTAAACCAAGCGGTGTCCGCCGGAATGTTCTACCGGGTGCCGGGAAAGGGAACCTTTGTGGCGGAACCCAAGATTGAAAGCAGCCCGCTAGCGCATATGGGTATTCGGGAGCAGCTGGAGAAGAAGGGGTATGAAATCCACACCAAGCTGTTAGAGGTGGAGCAACTGCCCGCGTCGGTGCGGGTTGCCAAGCTGCTGGGTATAGAGCCCAAGGAGCTTGTCTACAAGGTCAGGCGCCTGCGTTACCTAAAAGACATCCCATTGAGCATCCATACCTCCTACATACCCCAGTCCATTTCCCCCGGCCTTGAGAGCCGTGATCTGGAGAAAGTACAGCTTTGTGATATTCTGGAACAGGATTATCACTGTACCATTATTAGGCATGTTGAAATGCTGGAATCGGTCACCGCTTCTGCTGCTGAAGCACAGCTTCTAGAGGTAGAAAAGGCGTCCCCGCTGCTGATGTTGGAAAATACTGTATACGGCGAAGGGGATGTACCCATCGAGCACTCTAAGGTAGTGTTCCGGGGAGATAAGATTAAGCTGCGCATGGAATACACCCAATAGTACCACCTTTGCAGTCGGATTCCTGCCCGGGAATCCGACTTTTTGTTGCCACCCTTTCCCAAAAGTCAACCGTTCGGCGGATCAAGCTGACCGCAAAAAGGGGATTGCTTTATTTTTTAACATGTATTATACTGTATATACATCTTGTTTTGCTTTATGGGAGAAAGAGCCGCAGCACCGTGGATTCATTGGCTTGCGGCGCGTGCAAAAAGCGCGCCTGTTTGCCTAATCAAGGACCGCAAACCTGTTTTGAGCTTGACGAGCCGCCTGCTCAGGGCAACATGTTTAGGAGGGATATTAAAATGAAGGGAAATGTTTTTGTCCGCATTTTACAGGAGGCAAAGCAAACGGGGACCGCCTGTGCCGCTATCAACGTCCTAAACTACACCACGGCAAGGGCAGTCATTTGCGCCGCCCAAAGGGCAAAGCGCCCGGTGATTCTTCAGCCCTCCTCGGGAACGGTCCGGCGTTACGGCATAGCGGAGACTTTTCGGATGCTGGACGGGCTTCGCCGCGGAAAGGAGACCTCGGTTGCGATTCATCTGGATCACTGCACCGATGTGGAATTGGCGACGGGCTGCATTGATGCGGGATGGGACTCTGTGATGATGGATTTTTCCGCCAGATCCCTGGAGGAAAATATTGCCCTCACCCGCCAAGCGGTAGATTATGCCCACCGCAAAGGCGTCGCCGTAGAGGGGGAGGTGGGCGTCATTGCCGGAGTGGAAGACGAGATCGCTCATGAGACGGCAAACCCGGCATCTTATCAGGAGACGCTGGCGTTTTTGCAGGCGGCCCGGGTGGATGCCATCGCCCCCGCCATCGGCACCGCGCACGGGGTATATCAGGGACGCCCCCAGCTCAATTTCCAACTGGTGGAACAGCAGGAGACCGCTGTGGTCATTCACGGGGGAACCGGGCTTCCCCCTCAGGATTTTCAGCGGCTGATCCGGCTGGGAGCGGCAAAAATCAACATCTCCACCGCTCTGAAGCAGGTATACATGCAGTCCTCCAGACAGGCCATAGAAATTGAGGGAATCACCCCCATTGCCTACGACAAACAGGTGGAAGAAGCTTGCTCCGCCGCGATGGAGCAATATATCCGGCTGTTCGCTGGCGAGGAGGTGGTACTATGATTCCTTCGGGTATCCGCCCCGCCCCATATCCCTGTGACCTGCACAGCCACACCGTTCTTTCCGACGGCAACGACACGCCCTTGGAGCTGATTGAGCATGCTGTTGCCCGCGGCCTGCGGGTTCTGGCCATTACCGACCACGACGTGCTGCCTCCCAGAACCGTGGAACTGCCGGGGGGAAAGAGTAAGGAAATTGGCACGTATGCCGCAGAAAGGGGACTTGTCCTGTTTAAAGGGATTGAGTTTTCCTGCGAGACCACAGTGCAGGACGTGCATATTGTGGGCTTGGAGTGCGACTGGGAACTTCCTGCTCTTCAGCAGGAGGAAAGGGCTATCGCCCGGAGTAAGGTGGACGCGTATGTCGAAACCATTGCGCGCCTTAACGAGCGGGGCTACCCTATCGAGCTGCAGGAAGTGCTGGAATTTGGGGGGCGCCCCATCCCCTTGGAGAAGCTGCAGAAAAAGCGGCTCTTCGATTTTATGGCTGCGAAGGGCTACGCTTCCAGCTGGAGCGAGGCAAAACTAATGGTTCGGGACGACCCATATCTGAATGTGGAACGGGAGAAGCCCTCTGCCGAGCATATCATCGGCCTGATCCACAAGGCCGGAGGAATCGCCATTCTGGCGCACCCCTTCCTCATTGATGAGACTGTTGAAAGCTCTGCCGGACGAGAGAGCAGAAACCATTTTATCCAGCGGCTGATCGGCAGCGGGCTGGACGGTATTGAGTCGCGCTACACCTATGCAAAAACCACCTGCAAGGATCAGCGCCCTCAGGAAGAGCTTTGGCGCGAGGCGGAGGAACTGGCTGCGGGAAGATTGATTCTCTCGGCGGGTTCGGATTATCATGCCGATGCCAAAAAGGGAATTCCCAATCAGCGGGATCTTGGTGAATGCGGGCTGACCATGGAGGAAATGGCTGCGGATCCCGTCTGGGCCGGCCTGCTTCAAAAGGCAGGGGTTCCCCATGGACACGGTATGGGGGACACAGGCAGCTCAGACCCCGGAGCTTTATAACAGAAGCCTTTGTATGCGCAGAAGATTTTGTATGCAATAAAAACGCTGAATCCTCACACAGAGTAAGGATTCAGCGTTTTTTGTGAATCATTCCAAGAAGAGTTATTACAGGTGCGCTCCATGGCACTGATAGTAAGAATCTGCCCGGTCTGTGGAGCACAAATGTAATTGAATCCGGGAAAAGCAGCATTGGACAGCGGAGATATTGCTGCATCAATAATCTGGCGTTCCGGGGAAGCAAGGCACTTCCCCCTCTGTCCGTTTGCCGATTTACGAATTTTCCCTATAATCCATATGCAAAAAACCATCTATGGTGTATCTGTATCCGGTTCAGGCTTGCGAAACATCGCTGCGGGCCGGCCCGGTGGAACTGCGCACCACCAGCTTGGGCTGGTATTCCACCCGGGTCAGGCTTTGGTCGGCCCCCGCTGCCGTGCCGATCTGGTTGATCCGGCGGCAGAGCATATCAAAGGCATCCTTTCCCTTGGAAAGCATGTGGTTCTCGATACTGGTGAGGGAAACCGCCGTCATATGGGAGGGAAAGACATTGTCGAACCCGCAGACACTGTAATCCCCCGGAATCTTCTTCCCCGCTTCCAGCAGAGCATCCATGGCCCCATAGGCCACCATGTCGTTGACGCAGACCATGGCGGTCAGCTTTGGAATTTGCAGGCATTCCCGGGCCAACTCGTAGCCCACCTTGTGTTCAATATCCGGGTCGTTGATGTCGGAACTGCTGGAAACATCCTGCGATTTTACCGTCAGACTATGGCCTCTGCCCACGTTTTTAACAGCGTCCCGCACCCCTTCCATCCGCTGCACCCGGATTTTGTTCTCGCTGTTGAGGGAGGTGGACAAAAAGGCGATATGCCGGTGTCCCAGCGACATCAGATGCTCGGCCACGGCAGCTCCCGACCGGTAACTGTTGACCTCCACGGTGTCCACATCAATCA
>ENA-UOOR01003553-UOOR01003553.1-fermentation-metagenome-genome-assembly--contig:-NODE-3553-length-13570-cov-3.377728_pt1 | contig 13570 bp, 14 predicted proteins | sample MGYA00245780_ERZ724029 | MGnify/ENA primary metagenome ERZ724029 (study PRJEB28704, sample SAMN03018315) | fermentation metagenome | biome: anthropogenic terrestrial biome; feature: soil; material... | reverse complement strand
ATTGCCTTAGACATCACAAGATGGTTATTAATATTTCTACCCCATCTCCACCCGATCCCAGCTGTCGAAAATAACATCGTACTTGTAAACTTGCCGCGTATCGATATTCACGGCATAGTGGATCTCCCGCACGAATTGATCTTCGTGATCAGTTCCCAAGGCGACACGATAGCACTGCGCACCGTCAACAATTTCAGTTTCCCAATCGAACATGATCTCCATGCCAAGGCCTAGATAATCATTGAGCTCTTTTGTGGCATAGATAATTTCAAAGATTTTCTGTTGAATATCAAGAGCGGGATCATCGGGTGGGCTGGGATATTCGGCGAGTGTACAGCTTATGACACTACCCCGCTCATCAGTTTGTACCAAATAAGCATAGCTATAAATCAACTGATTGAAGTTCTTTGCAATATTCGGACTAACGCTATAGAGAACACTCTCTTTTATCTCGTTTTCGTAATCGGTCATCGCACCGGGATAAAGTGGTGTATAGTCCTGTGTCGGAATCCACACCACATCATCTAGCCAAAAGCTTTTTGCATCATCTGTCCTTCCCCAATAAACCGCATGAAATTCGTCATTTTTGCGGGGAGCCCGCGCAGACGCTTCCCCAGTTACTTTTTCAAAGTCTATTTCCTTTGGCGGGAACGAATAACGATAATTACCTTCGGCGATTAAAATCTCAAAAACAGTGCCATAAAGCGAAGAAAACAAAGCCATAACGCGCCTGCCGTCATAAATCGTTCTGTGTAAAAAGAATGCATCGATTCCGGGAATAGGCGAGTTTTCAAGCTCGATAAGAATAAGATCGGGCGTTTCACCGGGTTGTGCATATGCCCTGCCAAGCTTAATTTTCCCCTTGTAAACCTCATATAATTCATCTGTATAAACGTTGCTGAAGGATAAATCAACACCCAAATCAGCGTCGATGATCATACGGCATGCGATTTCGCTTACGTCAAGGTTCGCGATTACCCATTCGCCTACCAAATACTCCCTTATGCCTTCCTCTGAATCTAAATCAGGCGGAGCCACCGATGTGGTGACGATATCTTGAGTTTTGGATGGAGTTTTAGGAACAGGTGGAGTGCGTTCGGAAGCCTTTTCAGAAGCCTTTTCAAAAGCACTTTCGAAGATGCTTTTATCTATTGTCTGATCTTTATTCTCAGCTTGTGGTATATTGCAACCACTTAACATCGCCGCACAAAGAAGCAGTGAAAGAAGTCTTGTATATTTCATCATTTGCACCCCCAGTGATTTCTTTCGCCAAAACCGCTGCACCTCCGCTTGTTTGAAGTGCAGCGGTTTTTCAGTAGCTTCGACAAGATAACAGAATTACCTGCCTGTTTCTGGTTTATTGGTTTAGCCTTATGCGACGATTGTCCGTCTACGATACTGCGCCGCCGCAAAACTCACACCGGCCGTTTGTATCCGGGGTTGTGGTCGCACTGCAGTTTGGGCATATTTGAGCGATCTTCGGCGCATTAGCGGCGGCAACACTTTGCCGCACCTCTTGCCGCACCTGTGTAAGGGTCTGCCTTATCTCGTCTGCCTGACGCATGGTTTCACGGTATTCCACCGAGCCCTGCTTATCAATACGGTTATTGTTGACTTTAAACTTAATCTCATTAAACCAAGGGGAGTTGACATTAATCGTGATATAAAAATCATAATCGATGTCATATCTAGGTGGGCTGAAGCTTACGTCCTTGCCCTCGTTATCCTTGTGTTTAAGTTCGGTTTTGCTCTCGCGGATTTCCGTTTGGCAGCCGGTTACTTGGGAAAACCCGATTACATCAGGGTTTTCATTTTGCCAACGGCTTGAGGAAGTGACGATGAATTTCCCGGCGTCTTCATCTATGATTACTTTTGTTCCGTTGCCAATGCTGTGTGTGGCATGAAAAGTCGCAACGGCTTCTTTATTCTTCTCACGGTATGCCAGATGTTCCCTTATTTCTGCAAGGCTTGTTTTTCGTCGATCGGTAGAATACGGCGAAAGCAGCACGGCACAATTTTTGCACATGTTGCCGTCATCCAGTTTCCGATTACCGAGAAGACCAATTTTATCCCCGCAAATATCACAATATTTTTTACCAAAAAGTGCCATGGTTTAACTACCTCCCATTACTTTTTCAACTCGTAGCTTGGACTATATCCACTGCCAATCATGTTGAGGTTGTTTCCATCGATTACAAACTCATAGATCGACTCATCATCCCATGTGTCGAGCTTGATGGTTGCTGTGCTTCCTTCAACTGTATATTCACCTTTCATGTCTCCCATATGGGGATTGTTGAGTGTACAGCCGCCCTTGCCATCGAATGTCCAAACGACCTCTACATCGTCATCATTCGTGCCCGTCCACTTTCCCTTGAGCACGTCTCCACCACCGCAGGCCACCATGGAAACTAGCATTGTGCACAACAGTGCCATAGCAATCATTTTTTTAAACAGTTTCATTTTTTCTTCCTCCTAAAATTTATATTAAATCGCCGTCGTCAAAGGGGTCGCCACATTCCGGGCAAAACTTTGGTGGGTTCGCCTTGTCAGTGGGTTCCCAGCCGCATTTGTCGCATTTGTATTGCGGAACACCTGCAGGTTTTCCCTTACCACACTCAGCACAGAATTTGCCTTTGTTTACAGCACCACAAGAACAACTCCAACCGTTCGTCTCTGGTTGAGGTTTTCCACATTCGTTACAAAACTTTCCTGTGTTCCCATTGTTCCCGCACGAGCACTGCCAACCGGCAGCGACCGGAGCCGGAGCAGGTTGCACCTGCTGTGGCGCCTGTTGTTGCTGTCCGCCCATCTGATACAGATTTTGCGCGTTCATTCCGCCCGCTCCGCCCGCCATATTCATTCCCATGAAAGCCATGGCAGGCCCTGCGCTCTCGTTTGATGCGGCACTTTGCATGGCCGATGCCTGCGCACCCACCAAATGGGCTGCCGCCATCGTAGGATCGCGGAATGCAGCGTTGCGTTGCAGTTCCTTAATCATTTGCTCGTCTTCCTCGCTCGCCTTTACCGAGGACACGCCAAATGATACAATTTCCAGGCCCCGCAAGTTGCTCCATTTTCCAGAAAGCACCTCATTGAGGGCATCGGCAAGTTCCACCGTGTGACCCGGTAATGCGGAATAGCGAATGCCCATCTCGCTGATTTTTGCAAAAGCCGGTTGCAGCGCCGTCATAAGTTCACTTTTGAGCTGTCCATCGATGGTGTTGCGCGTATATGTATCCGCAACATTGCCGCAGACATTTGAATAAAAGAGAATTGGATTCATAATTCGGTAGCTGTATTCGCCAAAGCAACGAATTGATATATCGATGTCCAATCCGATATTCCTGTCTACCACACGAAAAGGCACGGGGCTTGGTGTTCCGTACTTATTGCCTATTAATTCCTTAGTGTTAAAATAGTAGACGCGTGTGTCTTTGCCGGGACTACCGCCAAACTTAAAACGCTCCCAAACACTTTGCAGAGAAGCCGTCGCATTTCCGGCTAGATCGCCTCCGGCAAACAGTGATGGTTCGCCCCCCGCATCAAAGGTATATTCACCCGGCTCAGCGCAAAGATCAAGCACTTTGCCCTGCTCTACAATAATCATGCACTGTCCATTTGCAACGGCGATTCCTGAGCCGGTTGTGATGATGTTTTCCTCACCTTTTGTATTGGATGACCGCCCCGAAACGCGTTTCTGCCCCTTGGTGACCATGACGTTTTCCGTCAGTGATTCACAATAAAAAAACTCCTTCCATTGGTCGGCCAGAACGCCGCCTGCAGCGCCCATTACAGCTTTAATTAGACCCATACTTGTGTTCTCCTCTCAACATTTCATATTTGCCGTTGCTTGGATACATGGACATCAGTTTTGATATAAGATATTCGATTGTCACATCATAGAAAACAAAATCATCAATTCGTTTCTTGCATTTTGCCTCAACAACCCTTGTAATGCTGTTTTCGTCTTGTTCCGGACACATAAGTAGCAACATGCACTTAGGCGCATCCTTCCGTAGCCTCTCGCATAATTCCAAACAATAAGCTATACCATAATCACCCGATTCCGCGGCTTCGATTAGCACAACATTGGCCTTGCTATTAAAAATAATTGCCTCTGAGTTGTCATAGTCAGGCGCAAGAATAATCTGAGCATCGGGATTATCCTGCAATCTTCCCACTAAGCTTTGAGCAATGGGTTTGCGGCGCATAACCAGCACAATCGTCTGCATATTTTCCCTCATTTCCGTTTAGATTACCTTATACCATAACTATACTGACAACTATACAATTTCGCCCTACCTGCTGTGGGTAATATTTTCTTTCATGACCACGGATCTTCGTTAGCAGGCAGCCGGATTCCGCTGAGAATTCCGGGGTAATCCCACAAATAGTAGTTCCCGTCCTTTTCACGAAGTACGATGCGCCTTTTTGTGTCTGCGCCGGTTGTTAATACCTGTACATTCATATACTCTTCCTCTGCAGTTACGGGGTCGTTATAGATGATCAGAGTAAACGGATCTTTCGGAACATAGTTGTTTTGTGGGTTCGCACCCTCAAAATACGATGCCGGAAGATAAGACTTGTCGCTCAGGCGTTCTGCAAGAAATTTCTTGTCCATTTCGCTCATTGCCTGAGGCCCTCGCAGTATGTCTATCATAGCGATTCCATCCTGCGGATTATCCACATACCGCAGCAGTGTCGCCATGAAAAGTGCGGCAGTATGCCTGGCGTCGCTTTGATCTAAGATGCCCTCCAGCTCTTTTGCAGTCAGTGGCAGCTCATCAAATGTATATTCTAATCCGCCGCTGATTTCTTTGGTCTCCGGGAATGTTACCGGCTTTCCGGTGAAGTTCTCGCCGGAAGATGCACTCTCTTCCGGCTGTGATGAAGATGACTTTGGCGACGATACTTCTTTTTCTGATGTATCCTGCTGCCCGAAGGCAGCGCTATTTTCGGATCTACTACCATCCGGGACTACTTCCGGCGGCTTTACTTTCTGTTCCGTCTTTGACGACGACACACTGGAATCCGCAGAAGATTTTGCATCATCCGCTGTCTTCCCCGTGCATCCAGCAAAAAGGCTAAGGCATAAAAGTAGGACAAGCACTCTTTTCATGAGAACCCTCATTTCAGAATTTTAATTCCTCCAAATATGGGAAGTGGCTTCATTCTGCCTTTTGCCGCGTTGATAATGCCGATTATGTTGAATATCAAGATAACAAACATCAGAATATTGATACCAAACGTAAGACCCCACACCAAGGTCGCGCTGACACCTACCAGCAACCGGACTGCGACATTCGATATAACGTTTAAGATAAACTGTAGAATAAACAGAATCAGTCCCTGATTTGCGTGATACCGTGCAAACGGGTCATTTTTAGCTGCAAAAATGGGAATCAGCACCAATATGTAGAAATAGGATATGATAGCCATTCCCTTTTTCATCTGCGCGTCTGTAATATTAACCTGCGGATACCCCTGCTGCTGATAGCCCTGCTGGGGCTGCTGATAACCCTGCTGGGGCTGCTGATAACCCTGCTGGGGCTGCTGATATCCCTGCTGAGGCTGCTGATAACCCTGCTGGGGCTGCTGATAACCCTGCTGGGGCTGCTGATAACCCTGCTGAGGCTGTTGATATCCCTGCTGTGGCTGCTGATATCCCTGCTGGGAATGCTGATATCCCTGCTGGGGCTGCTGATATCCCTGCTGGGGCTGCTGATATCCCTGCTGGGGATGCTGATATTGTTGTGGTGCTGTGACATCTGGCTGCGGCTGATATCCTCTGTCCGGCTGTACTGGTTGCGAGGCTGCCTGTGCCACCATAACCGGCGCCACGGGGGTGGTTTCCGTTACAGCTGGTGCGTCCTGTATAGGCTGCTGTTCTGCTGTGGGAACCGGTGTACCGCAGCCTCCGCAGAACTTTTCGTTACCCAGTTGTGTTCCGCAATTTTGACAATTTGCCATGATAAATCCTCCCATCGTACTGAATGAATTTTATGATCTGTTAATCGGTATTGCGATTAAAAATAATGGCATCTTCATATCCGTTATAGAGGCTGTCACCCTCCATATGGCTCAGCATAATACCGCCATCGGCCATATCCTCAATATTGTATACTGCGTAAAAAGACTCATCTGTTTCGAAATTCGTCATATTAAGTTCCAACTCACCATCTTTAAAGGTATGCTTGCCCCACATGATAAGGGATTCAAAGCTATCTCCATCACCGCGGGTCCAGGCGTAACTCACCTGCCCGCCCGGAAAAAACTCCAATCTCAATTCTACGCTCTGAGAATCTTTTCCTTTTATAATCGCGCTCCATCCCGACCACTCAGAGAACATTCCATTATCCTCGCGGATAGAAATATCTATAACCCCACCGATGCCGGGAAGCATCACCCCGCCGCCCATCATATCGATAAACGGATAGAATATCACCTCTTGCCTTTTATGTTTGATGGTGATCATGGTACTTGGTTCATCACCTAAGTTGCAGCGGAGTACAAACGGCTCGCCGCCGCTCTTATAAAGGGTGTCGCCGATTATTTCTTTATAGTTGTCATCCCAATCGATACTTATGGCCTGCACCGTCACGGTGCTATCCGGATGGCGAGGAACAATTAAGTAAACCTCGTTGCCCTCGCTATATATATAATGATCAAGCATGATGTTCCTTGCATTCTCATGTTCGGCAGCAAGAGAAAGGATATCCTCGCCGTAACCTAAAAACGCGGCAGCACATAAGGCATCATCCGGCCACTCGATGCCTTTAGCATTTTCCATGGTAGGTGTTTTATCGTCAGCCGAGGAAGCTGTTTTTTTCTCTGGGGTGGCCGGCCCGCCCTTTGATTCGGACTGTGTTTTGGTTGTCGGGTCTTTCAGTAGACTGGTCAGCTTATCCGCCACACCAGTATCCTTATTACCGCAGCTGCATAGGCAGAGGCAGAGGCAGAGGAGTAGTCCCAGAAATATGCTGCACTTATTTATAATCTTCATTTTATTCTCCCCCTAAAACTTGCCGCCTTTGGATCCGTCAAAGCCACTGCTATCCTTGGACGAGCCGGAAGACGCTGCTTTTTTGGGTGGATCGTACACCCGCACCTCGGTTGTATGAGTGTAATTGTCTGCCTTGTGTGTAAGTACAAATCCGCCCACCGGAATATAATCATCGGCCTGTGTTTTTTGTACAGCCGTCTTCATTTGCCTATAGAACAAAAAGCACACGAGTCCCGCGATTATAGCCGGAACGAGAAGCACGATCGCCAATTTTACGATACTTGCTATCCAAGAAGTTTCGGGGTCATTGTGGCTGTCGAGCGCTTCTCCCTGCACATCCATGAACTGTAGTGTTTCGACACACATCCTGATATGGGTTTCGGCGGCGGTCTGGTAGTCGCCATCTGATAAAAAGGGCACGACCGCATCTTCAATCTTCTCTATGCGGTAATCCGTAAACGCCGTAACCCCTAAGCCGTATGTAATCGTTGCATAATCACGGGAGTCAACAGCTATCAAAAACAAGATGCCGCTCTTTAAAGCGCCGCAGCCAAGCTCGTAATCGATATAATACTCCTTGGCAAATTCCCGGGCGCTCATATTTCCGATATCACCGACAACAAGGCAATAAACATCGCAGCCGTAGTCGACGCTGAAATCCTTTCCTGCTTCCATGACCCAATCCTGCGTGTCGGAATCGAAAATGCCGTATTCGTCTATAATGCGCAACTGCGCATCTCCGGCAGCGCTCACGGGAAGTACGAGGCAAACAGCTGCTAGAAGGGCGAGAATCAAAAACTCTATTCTTTTTTTCATGTTCACCCGCCTCCGTATAGCAGTATGCACAGAGTAATAAACAGCGGAAAAAAGATTCCGGCAAACCAAACCATGACCTTTCGTTTGTCGACAGGCAGGTCACCGATGAGCTTGCCTGTCTGGCCGTTCATGGCGAAGAGAAAATCTTTTCCGCTCCATTTCGTGTGCAACATCCATACGGGCAGTAGCGCGTAGCTTACGGCAGAGTGCTGCACATCTATGTATTCGCCCGCACTCGACTTCGAGGTGTATCCGTGTATCGTACCTTCAAGCGCCTTTTTAGTGCTGTTTTTGATGCGATGTTCCATTCGCTGTCGGCACTGAACGGAGTCTACATCGTACTTATCTGCCAAAAATCCGGGCAGGTACGCTGTTGAGAATACGGCAAGTTCTCTGTAATCAAACGGCTCTATAGCGTCCATATGTGTGTCCGGCATTTTGGTGGAGCCGTTCACCGGCACTTGTACGAACTGTATCGTGCCGCTGCGCTGCACGTCAAAATGTTCGGCCCGATCTATTCTATAGTCACCGTCACGGTAGCTATGTACTTTTTGTGCAAGGTAATTTAGATCGCCCGTCGTGTTTGCATCATAAAGCCAGAACGGCACATAAATCCCCTTAATCTCGCTGATATGATTGCCTTTTATAAAGTTTCGGGGCAGGAGTTTCTTGCCATTGTAGTATTTTTCAAGGGTCTGTTCAGCGGTTTTCCTATCCAGCTTAAATGGAATCACGAAGTCGGGCTTTAAAGTGCCGCCTAGCTGCCCCGGAATAACCGTGGGATTGCTGCAATACGGGCAGCTTGTAGCCGCCGTGTAAGCATCGCATACAAGCTCTGCGCCGCAGGATGGGCAGCCGTATACTCGAAGTCCCGCTGCTTCCGCTTCGCTCCAGGGCGAACCAGGTTCCGGGATTTTTTCCGCTGCTTCTTTAGAGGCTGTTTCGGCAGCGGCATCTTTACCTGCATACATCTCTTCGATGGTCCTAACATCGAACGCACCGCCACAGAAATCGCATACAAGCGTTTGCGCCTCTGTGCTGTAATGCAGGGGACCTGTACATGTTGGGCATTTATGATTTGTTACTTGAATAGCCACCGGTTACACCTCCCTTATACCGTTAATATTACGCCCACGAATCACATGATACCGGCTGACGGATATCGCTGAGCAGCATCTGCTCCCACAAAAACCACTGCCCCGTGGAAGGCTTTTGCCGCAGCTTTACCGGACGCGGACTGTCTGCTCCTCCCGACTGGATATAAAGCTGCATATAACCCTCGCTTAGCTGTGCGGCGCTGTGCACGGTCTCCATTATTATGAGTGTAAGCGGGCGCACGGGCAGGTATCCGCTCTCTGGAACTGCGCCTGAAAAGAATGAGTTCGGCAGGTAATCCTTTCCGCGTAGCCGATCCGCCAGAAACTGCTTATCGTAAGTGGACATAGGCTGCGGGCCTTTTAGATAATCGAGCATTAAGGTCGCCGCCGCAGGGTTCTTAACATAAGCGCACAGGGCGGCTACTGTAAGAGCCGCTGTGTGATACGGCTGTAAAAGTCCTGCTTCCGGCAGCAATTTTAGTTCTTCTAAATTTTCCGGTAGCGCAGAAAACTGCACTATCCACGACTGAGTATGGGGAAAAGAGCTTTGTGGCATATCTCTACCTCCTAAAACCCGCTTATGCGGAAAAACACATATTCCATAGCGGATTCATCAGTTCGCTCTAATGTTACGCCTATGATAATGCTGCCATCCGGCATGAGAGTTGCGCCAGAAACGCTCCCGTAGGAGAAGCCAAACAGGTCTCGACACTCAAGCTTGTCGATAAAACTGCCGTCCTTATTCCAGAAGCTCAGATCCTCGGTGGTTCCATCCAGCACCATAAAGCCATTTGCAGTCTCGACGATCGCCGGCACAATACCCAGAGAACCGGTATCCATGAACTTCTTATCGCCCAGTGTATACTGCAGCTTTCCTGCAAGGTCATAAACAAAGACAGACGAATTGTCATTGGCCACGGAATTTTCGCATACAAAAATATGATTTTGATTAATATATAAGTTTGAGATGCTACTTGCTTCGGCAAAAGTCAGATCCTCAGACACTACCTCGCCGTCAGCAAGCGTGAGCTTTTTTACCTCCGGTTCGATGAAATAAGAGATTCCCCAGTCGCCGGAGGGATGCATCGCCACAGTATCACGAGCTGAGTGGGAGAAGACCTCCACTCCATCACGCATACCGACAAAGGGCTCCATAAAGGCAGACAAATATATTGTGCCGTCAGGTCCGGCACTCATCTTTTTATAAAATGAGTCGAGCGGAAAATCTTTCTCATGTGTGAGGGCATTACTGCTCAAAGCGTACTGCCGGGGGATCCCGTCAGCGAGGATATATAGTTTATCCCCCACCGCTTCTACTATGTTGTCAACGTATGTGAACACCGTAAGGGGTTTGTCTATGGGCAGCCACTGTGATGTAATATTATAGCTTCCTACCGTCCCTGTGCCGTCAGCACCGAAAAAAGGCACGCCCTCCCAAGGCCACAGCGGGTCGGTATTTCCGACATCGGGCAGGATAAACTCCAGGGTGCTCAGCAACACTTCCACACGCGGATCATTGGTTTCGCCTCTGAGAAAGAACGTTATGTTAGCATTTGCGTTTTCCATACGGCCATAGCAGAACCTTTCATCTTTACCGGCAAAAGACCGGTCTATGGTGGCGAAATCTACTCCGCCAATGTTTACAGGCGGCAGAGACCCTTCCTTAACAAAAGCATACGCATCTATTCCTTTATCATTAAGATTACCACGGAATGCTTTATAGCCTTCAATACGGACGCCAATATAGGCCGATACGACTATACTTTCGCCATCTTTAATCTTGAGTTCAACGTCGCATCTTTCCTCTTCATCGTGAAGAGCGTCCTCTTCGCAGCTCCAGTCGTCGGGATAGGTAAGCTTCCAGAGCTTTGTTTCGAGCAGCGTACCCTTCACTTCGGGCTTAGCGGGTGCACTGTCTGCGGAAGTTTCAAGCGCCGACTTGAGCTTATTCTCTACATCTTTATCGGCTTCTTTGCCACTGCAACCTGTAAGAATCAACATTAGTACAAGTAAAATACACAGAAGTTTCTTCATACTTTTCTCCTGTTCAAGTAAGCTGTTAGAAAACCTGTCATAGCGCAGCGGACGCACAGTCCGCTGCACCATGCTTCCTGTGATAGATTATTTTTTCTTAAGCGGCAGGAATGGAATCATCAGCCGTGCAAGCTTGCCGATGGTCATGGTCTGCAAATGCACCCTGCCGGGGCCGGTGATGACGGTATCAAAGAGCCCCTCGCCGCCAAATAACATGTTCTTTACGCCCTTTACCATCTGCACGTCCATCTGGCATGTGGCATCCATAACCGCAATGACTCCCGTATCGCAGATGAGCTGTTCGCCGGGCGCTAAATTGTATTCCGGACTAAAGCCGTCAATTTCCAGAAATACCATGCCGGGTCCGGTGATTCGCTGCATGATGAAACCCTCTCCTCCGGCCATTCCCGCACCGAGCTTCTTTTGCAGATTTACCGCAAGATCAACTCCGTCTGTAGCGCACATGAACGCAGACTTCTGTGCTATGATGCTCTCACCCGGGGCGAGCTCACGAGCTATGATGCTGCCGGGGAGCGAGGATGAAAAGGCGATCTCCGCCGGTCCCTGAGCGGTATAACGGCTCATGAACAGGCCTTCTCCGGAAATCATGCGCCCCAGAGATTTCCCGATTCCTCCCTCGGCCTTGCTTTCGCTGACAATCGGGCCTCGCGACCAAGTCCTCCCGCCCGCTTCACTGATCAATGCTTCTCCCGCGTTTAACTGAATAATTACGGCAGGCAGGCTGCCGCCCTCTATTGAATAGTTCATTTCGTCCTCCTTTAATCAATTAGCATTACTCGAACTTATAATCTTTAAATTCCTCGTAATTCGGCGGCTTGACTTCATAACTTTCCCACGGCTCGCCTTCAATGCGTACAAAAAGGTTGACATCACAGCCCCATGTACCGTCAGGGGTTTCATAGGGATACATCAGCTGCAAGGTGTTGCCGTAGGGGAATAACGTGAAGTAGGAAATATCCTTTTCGGTGAAATCATGATCCAATATCCTACCCTCATCAACAAGAGGCGTGACATGGTCATCGATGTCTGCCCAAAACGTAATCACAGGATTCTCAATATCGATCTGGTATGCTTCAAAATACTCGCGTTCACCCTCGGCGTAACCGATAAGACACCAGACATCGAATATATCGCCCTCCTTCACCGGCGCATTGCCCTTGACGTTCGAATATTCTATCCAACCGTACCATGTTGTATTGTGCAGGGTTTCTAGGTCAGATTCCCAAAGCCCACCGGTCTCGTTTCCTTCTGCCGCAGTGTGTTTGGGAGGCTTTTCATCGACGTGGGTAAAAACCAGATTCATGCCAAATATTTCAGCTGTCAACTTATTGCCCTCCGCTGTGTAGGGATTATCAGAATCGAACTCGGCGACAGTGATCAGTTTGTCTGTCCAGGTAAATTCGACATAATCGTCTAAAAACAGTTCTCCCGACCCATCATCGTTGAACAGGACATAGTAGCCGATAATTCCATAATCCTCAAACATGTCGGCGGTAATAACTTCTCCTTCCGATTCGAGAGTTTCAAGCATATAGTGGCCGCCGGTAATAGGCGCCCCGTCTTTAGCGCGAACCGCAGGCTTGCTGGACGATGTACCCGCAGAAGATCCACCTTCCTTTTTAAAGGTAAGCGTCGCGCCACTGCCAAGCACGTCTTCAAGCGTCAATACGCCTCCTTTGATTGTGCCATCGTAGTCCAATCCACCACCCTCTATATGTAACTTTCCATTCTCGAGCGTCCATTTTCCATTTGCTTTTGTACCGTTAATATCCAGCGCGCACTTTCCTTTTGCCTTAAGTTCAATGGTAAAACCTTTTTCGAATAATTCCTTCACAGGTATGGAAAGGTCCGACATATCGGCGCTTTCTGCAATCCACATACCGATATTTGGATCATCGCTGCTGCCGCCACTATCGCCTCGTAGGAATATAAAGCCTACTACACCCGCAATAACCACCGCGAGGACAATTCCGATAATCAGAAACCGCTTTTTACTGGATGAAGGCGGTTTTGCTGCCGGCCCGGGTGCGCCGTATCCCTGGGGCTGGTATCCTCCCTGTGCGGGCGCAGCAGGTGCGCCATATTGTGGCTGTGGTACATATCCTCCCTGTGCTGGCGGAATGTAACCACCCTGTGTAGGCTGTGCTGGTGCGCCGTGCTGTGGCGGTACATATCCTCCCTGCGTAGACCCCGCACCTGTTGACGGATTGTATTGCCCCGGCGCATATCCTCCTTGTGTAGACTGCGCTCCTGTTGGCGCTGTTTGCCCCGGCGGCGTGTATCCGCCCTGCAGCGAAGGTGCCGCTCCTGCTACAACGGGTTCCTGTACCGGAGTAAAAGACTCCGGTACAGCTTCTACCTGTGTGCCGCAGTTCGAGCAAAACCTCAAGTCGGGCTTTAGCCCGTATCCGCAGTTCCTACAATTAGCCATGTAAATCCTCCTCCTATTTGTTGTTTTCCACCTTTTGTATCAGTGACATTTATTTCCATCCTGTTATCTTGAGTGTAAATGTACATTCCCCTCCTTACAAACTGCCGACGAGGGCAGTCACATATTCGCCCGAAACCGTGCCATAGACGAAAGCGTCGATGAGCC
>ENA-UOOR01003547-UOOR01003547.1-fermentation-metagenome-genome-assembly--contig:-NODE-3547-length-13587-cov-3.054833_pt1 | contig 13587 bp, 10 predicted proteins | sample MGYA00245780_ERZ724029 | MGnify/ENA primary metagenome ERZ724029 (study PRJEB28704, sample SAMN03018315) | fermentation metagenome | biome: anthropogenic terrestrial biome; feature: soil; material... | reverse complement strand
CTAGATTAAGGTCGGTGCCAAATAAGGGTAGACTGAGGGGAAAGGTTTTATTAGCCTGTGACTCCGACTTGAGAGATAAGGTCTTGAGAAAAACCATAAGATTACACTTCCTTTTGAGGAATTTTCATGTGCTCATAGCCTAAATGTATCAGAATAAAGCAAGCCCTGCAGCAGAATAGCATAGCTGCAGGGCTTAATTTATGGAAATGAATCTACTTACCTAGGGGTTCGCGTAGGCGCTTGGCCATAAAGATATCTGGTTTACCAAAGCCATTGACATCGGGCAAAATGCCAACCACCTTGTAGCCGAGTTTACTGTAGAAGGCGATGGGGTGGTTACTGATGCTACTTAGCCCTATAGCATGCTTTAGTGGGGTGGGGTAAACGTCCACGCCCCCAATATTCGTTTGGTTGTTTACGTCATCAGTGCCTAGATAGACAGTGACAGTGCCCAGATTGCGTAGCTGCTCTTCCATATCTGCCACTAGCCTACTGCCGATGCCCTGGTTGCGCCGGTCAGCCCGTACCACGAGAGGGTGTAACTCATAGGCATGGCCTCGATAGGTTGGAATGGCCCCTATCCAGCCCAGTACTTCGTCATTGTCGTCAAGCGCAACCAAGCTAATGCGACCTTCAGTTAAGGATTCTAGAACTTCTTCCCTAGCCTCTATTAAAGTCGGGTAACCATCTTGCCCAGGGAAGGCCTCGTTTAGCATTGTGGCCAACTGCTCTATAACTGCCTCATATTTCATGGCCTGTAGGTGAACAATCTTCACAATCTGTGCCTCCTTAGGGATACCTTTGCCCCGCGTAATTACTCTAGTTCTGCCTTGCGGTCAGCACCACGCTTGTAGTCGTTGTAATGCACTTTCTGGCGTTTCTTGCGTGTGTTGGAAATCTGTTTAGCTAATAAGATTTGCCTACGTTCGTGAAAGTGTTCTTCCTGTTTAAGCTTCAGATAGCTCTCCCAGCGTTGGCGCGGTAACTCACCGTTTCTGAGTGCTGCGCGAACCGCACAGTCTGGTTCTCGAGTATGGGTGCAATCGGTGAACCTGCAACGGGTAGCAATTGCTTGAATATCCTTGAAGGTTTCATCCAGAGCATCGTAGCTAAACAGCCCTAGCTCGCGCATGCCAGGCGTATCGATATAAAGGGTACCGGTTGGCAGCATAAACATCTGCCGATGGGTAGTCGTATGACGGCCACGTTGGTCGTCGCCTCTTACTTCAGCGGTGACCATTACGTCTCCGCCCATGAGGTGATTCAACAAGGTGGATTTGCCTACACCTGAGCTGCCTAATGCCGCAACGGTCATTTTGGGCGCTAGCAATGACAGTAGTTTGTCTATTCCATACCCGGTAAGAGCAGAAATAGCTAGCACGTCAACCCCTGAGAGATAGCCTGCTAGCAACTTAACGTTCTTCGTAACCTCCTCTATTGGTACAGTATCAGCCTTAGTTAGTAGCACCACCGGAGTTATGCCTGTGTTCCAAACCATGGTCACATAGCGATCAAGCCGTGAGGGGTTAAAGTCTCGCCCTAGAGCTTGCAGAAGCAGGCATTTGTCAATGTTAGCAGCAATAACTTGCGCCTCCACGCTACCGAAGACCCCCTGTCGCTCTAGACAATTTACTCTCGGTAGCACGTCAATTATTGTTGCTGCACCATGGGGATTAGGTTGAAGTGCCACCCAATCACCGACCGTGGGGTTCTTGGCTGAGTAAAGGTTATCGTAGCGCATGCGGCCCGAAATATGGGCCTCCACTATATTTTCCTCGGTCACAACTTCATACCTGTCCGCGTACATGGTTGTTACTCGAGCAGGCAATGAATCGGCATTCCCACAGGTGGCAAAAGCCGCTTGCCACTTGTCATCCCATCCATAAGCGAGAAGATTCAACGGACAACCTCCCATAGCTAGATTCTCAATGACGACGTTGGTAGGTGTCCCACGCTATCTATCAGCGAGTATGTTGTCTCAAGCTGCAACGTAGCTAGCGTAAAACCACCTCATAATGATGATTGCTCATACAACATCACTCCCCTTAGGTGAATTCAAGTTGGCGTTGTTAGTGTATCTGCACACAATATCATATACTAGTCAGCCACTCTCTGGTATGTAGAGAATAACTATGAATAGGTACTGGTATACACTTTCGAACGGCAGCTGTTAGTCAGAGGTATGTCCGCTTTGCGGCATTTACTACTGTTCTCACGCTGGATTGCGTATTGTCATGGCCGGCTGGCACTTGCTTGGGGAGAAAAGTGAGATAAATAGCTTTCTTGAGCATCATTGCTCTTATTTTTTTTATCTAAATTACTTAAATAAGTTGCAACTTTTGAAGGAGAGGCGGACTCATATCGCGAAGTAATAGCGGGAAGAATGGCTTGATTCTGTGAGTACAGAATGATCTTTAGCAGTTCCAATAGTGTTTAGTATCAGAATGGCTTTGGAGTAGTTTTTCTAGGTAGCTATATGTTCTATGGGCTACTTGTAGGAATGCGCATAAGTTTACGGAAGGGGATGTAGGACAAATATGGTCTGATTAGAGGAATGGCTAGCATATTGTGTAAGCGCTTGCATGTTGATCTACCGTAAATAAAGTAAACAGAGCTTAAACTAATAAGGGGGAATACTTGTGAAGATATTTGACTTACTGGAGCAATACGATTACGAGCAGTTGATTTTCTGCCAAGATCGTAATACCGGGCTAAAGGCGATTATTGGTATACACGATACTACCCTGGGGCCTGCTCTAGGCGGTACAAGATTATGGAACTACGAATCTGAAGAGGCTGCCATTACAGACGTCTTGCGATTAGCAAGGGGCATGACCTACAAAAACGCAGCAGCAGGTCTGAATCTTGGTGGAGGCAAGACCGTAATTATAGGGGACCCCGATAAGATAAAGAGTGAAGAGCTATTCAGGGTTTTTGGCAGGTATGTGGAAGGTTTGGCTGGCAGGTATATTACTGCAGAAGACATGAATGTTAATACCCAAGATCTAGCCTATGTAAATGATGAGACTGATTATGTAGTAGGCTTGGAAGGCAAGAGTGGTAATCCATCTCCAGTAACAGCCTTTGGAGTATTTAGAGGAATCTTGGCGGCAGTCAATGAAGTCTATGGCAGTGACGATTTAACCGGCAAGGTAGTTGCGGTTCAGGGCTTAGGGTCAGTAGGATACCATGTCTGTAAGCATCTGCATGAAGCTGGAGCAAAGCTATATGTCACCGATATTAGGAAAGAGAGCATTGCCAGAGTGGTAAACGAACTGGGTGCTACTGCGGTTGACCCAGATGAAATATACAAGATTGAGTGTGACGTATTTACTCCTTGTGCAATGGGTGCTGTTATTAACGATTTCACAGTTCCGCAACTCAAGTGCAGAATTGTTGCCGGTTCTGCAAATAACCAGTTAGCAGAGCCGAGACATGGTGACATGTTGACGGAGAAAGGGATACTTTATATTCCAGACTTCGTGATTAACAGTGGCGGGGTTATCAACGTTTATGAAGAGATAAAAGGATACGATAAGGAAAGAGCGTTGAATAGAGCCTCTACTATCTATGATAGCGTAAAACGGATTATCGAGATATCTAAGCGGGATAACATTCCTACTTATCAAGCAGCCGACAGAATGGCAGAAGAAAGAATGGCAAAGATGGCCAAGGTTAATACGGTGTACTTGAAGAAGTAATTTGCTCTTCTAGGAGCGGAATACTAAAGAAAGAAGCCGGTTGAGATATGGTAGTAAGAATCTCAACTGGCTTCTTTTATGTCTTGCATGGTGCGGACGACAATGTTTTTGCACGGTTAAAACGGTCTAGGTGGTAGCGTTACGTAGCGATTTGGGGAATGATTTTGGTAGTTCAAATAAGCTACAATAGAGTATCAACAAACCGTTCCAAAGAAAAGTCGATTGCATTACCATTGGGATATAATACTGGCAAGGACATCTAAGGAGGTACTAGCGTGATGATAAATTCTACCCTTCGTTCAGAGCTCTTAGCTCAAGTAGACAAACGGGCTGATGAGTTGATTCAACTAGCGGCACACTTGATCCAGATTCCGAGCGAAAACCCGCCGGGGAATTCTCGTACCATAGCCGACGCAATTTCAGCTTACTTAGTTCGCCAAGGAATAACCTCTGAAAAACTGGTAGCTCCCGGTGGGCATGTCAACCTGCTGGCCAAACTAGGGGCTGAGCGCCCCGGCAAGCGACTCATTTTCTGCGGCCATACGGATGTGGTGCCGGCGGGCGACCGCAGCCGTTGGGATTTCTCCCCCGAGAGCGGAGAGGTAAGAGACGGCTACTTGCTAGGACGTGGAGCCAGCGACATGAAGGCCGGCTTGGCAGGACTTATGTTGGCCATGGCTATTCTAAAACAGCACCGGGATAAGTTTTCCGGGGAGATTGTACTGGCCGCCGCTGATGATGAGGAAACAGGCGGCGAATTTGGCGTGGAGTGGCTGCTATCACAAGGCCATCTGCGGGGAGATGCCTGCTTAATTGCAGAGCCGTCTTCAGCGCTTTATCCAACAATTGGGCAGAAGGGTTCGGCATGGACGCGACTAATTTTCCGAGGGCAGCCTACTCATGGTAGCCTGGCTCCGATCGAAGGAGATAGCGCCACACTCAAAGCGGCGAAAGCAACAGTAGCTTTGCAGCGGTTATTTGAGATGCCAGTGGCTTTCCCCGAAGACTTGAGGTCTGTGCTAGAGGTATCACAGGAATACATTCGCCGGAACAGAGCAAACCCGCGCACTGCAGAGATTCTAGATCATGTTAGTGTGAACGTAGGGGTGTTACGGGGTGGGAGCAAGGCGAATATTGTTGCTGACCAGTGTGTGCTGGAAACAGACATTAGGGTTCCATTTGGGGCTACTCCGGAACAGGTAGCCGCCCATATTGACAAGCTGTTGGCAGAAGTGGGGCTTAAGCGAGGTGTTGATTACGAAGCTGAGCGGATGGCGTTCCATGGACCGGCCAACTACACGCTACCTTCCGAGCCGATAGTACAAGCCGTTCTGCGTTCTATTGAACTGGTACGGGGAGAGCGGGCTGACGGTGTGTTGCAGTGGGCCAGCAGTGATGCGCGCTATTTCCGCCGCTTTGATATTCCTGTGTTGCAATACGGACCGGCCGATTTGCCAACCATTCATGGGCTGAATGAGAAGGTATTGGTGGAGGAAATCATTGCTGCAGCAAAAGTATACGTGTTGACTGCCGTTGATTATCTCACTGAGGGGAAGTAATGATCAGCCAACGGTAGAAAGGCCAACGCCCTAGTTTTTCTGGGAGAGGATAAAGATGATTATTGATAATCAGGTATTTATAGATCAGGTGAGGGCGCTCTATTTGCGTGACCCAGGAGCCATTTCCAACATCGCCTACCATAAGTTAGAGGGGTTACTCAAGGAAAGCACTACCTATCAAATAGATGAAGGCGATAAGCAAGGCCTTTATGCCTTGCGCCGGAATCAGCTGATTTTTTACTGGTCTAACCAACAGGAGCGTTTTCTTGTGCCGCCAGAGCAGCTAGACGGGCTAAGTTTCTTGGTATTGCATGGCGACTATTATCATCTGGTCGCAGACACCCTTGCCAATCTAACCGCCAAAGAAGGTCATCCCTTGTTCTACGATTACACTTTTCGGCAATCGTTACCAGCCAGCGGGCATTACGAAGTTACTGATTTTAACTTTGCGGATGATCGTGATTACTTAGCCGCAGCTGAGATAATCACCGGGACGAAGACTGGCTATACGGTGTCCCCAAAGCGGGTGCGCAACTGGATGGGCGATAGGGCATTTGATCCTTCATTGTGGCTTCTGGCTAGAGAACGGTGTTCTGGTCAGCCAGTAGGTGTTGGTATTAGCGCCTATTACGTGCCTATACAGGAAGCCGATCTAGACTGGTTCTTTGTTGACCCAGCTCACCAAGGCAAAGGTATTGGCCGCATGCTTATCGCGGCTACAGTTGCTCGTTGTCTGCCTAAAGCGAAGATTATTCGCCTTGGTGGCATAGCCGATGACTTCTATCAGAAGTGCGGTTTTAGGCGCGGTGATAGGTGGTTCGTAATCAGTTAGCACATTGAAAAGCAACAGTAACCCTCTTGGTTGCCCTGTGCCATCAAGAGGGTTTCTTGATTTGCGCAACTTGTATACAATATACGTAGCGGTTAAGGATTTGCTCTAGATAAAGTCGTTGCATATTAGCTATTAATAGGCTAAATTTTAGCTTGGAGTCTGTGTGAGCATGATTGCTGATCCAATAAGTAGGAAGGTGGTGCAGGTAAGTGGAGATAACTGTGCGCCGGGCGCGGGTGGAAGATAAGGCGAGGGTATTGCAGGTAGAAGCTACAGCAACGCCTAATTTGCGTTATCTGTCAGTAATGTTTGAGCATTGGGTACATGATCAGGTAGGGGAACTAAGTGTGGCAGAGCTGGATGGTATCTTGGTAGGAGTAGCCAAGTTCACTATCTTGCCTGATGGTTCTGCCTGGCTAGAGGCACTAAGAGTTAGCACGGAAGCGCAAGGCAAAGGTGTTGGTAAGCGTTTCTACCAGCGCTTCTTTGAGTTGGCTCGGGAACGACAGGTTTCAACCATGCGTATGTATACAGGTATTCGCAATGTTGCCAGCAAGGGCTTGGCTGAACGGTTTGGGTTTCATCTAGCAGCCACCTATCATGGTTCTGGATGTAGTGTAGAGCTTGCGCCGAGTAAGCAAGCGATTGATGGTTTTCGGGTTATAGACCCAGCAAAGGCTCAGGCTTTGCTCTTGCCGTTAGGTGAGCAATGGGATGGTTTCATGGTGATGAATCGTACTTTCTATGCGGTAACGCCAGAGCTATGTGCGGCTTGGGCCAAGGCAGGACAGGTTTATCACGATGCGGAAAGCAATAGCTTGCTGGTCCTGGGGGCGCGTTTTCAGGCTGATCAGACTTTGCACATAGCTTGTATGAGCGGTGACTTGAAAAAATGCCTCACCTTTGCTGAGCAAAAAGCTCGTGAGTTAGTAGTGCCCAAATTGACATGCCTATTTTCACCTAAGGCAACTGCGATTAGCCAGACTTTGCTGCAACATGGTTTTCAAGCTGATCCCTCAGACTATATTGTCATGGAAGTTGCAATATGAACCGATAGAGGTGTTGAATGCCACTTCTATAATTCACAATAAGATATGCAGGAAAACGTCGAAAAATGGCGAATCAATGCGCTGTAATGAATATCTTGCAGGAAAGGTGAGGTCACTTGGGCGAAGATAGGTTGAGTCCTGCTATGCGCTCCTCATTGTCTGATGCTAGCTCGCCGACCAAGCTTGTTACCCATGATGATACTGTGGGGGGTGAATACGTAGAAACAGACTTGTGTTCAAGTGAACATTTGTTGGCTACTGTACTTGCTAACTTACCCGGATTGGCCTACTACTGTTTAAATGACCAAGACTGGACTACGCTTTTCATTTCTGCTGGCTGTTATGAATTAACTGGCTACCAAGCTAAGGATCTACTGAGAAAACGAATTGATTACAACGACATAGTAGATGAACCTTATCGACAGCATTTGTGGAATAAGTGGCAAGAGGTTTTGGCTGCAGGGACAGTATTGACTGAAGAGTATACGATAACGACTGCGTCAGGTGAGCGGAAATGGGTATGGGAGCAGGGAAGAGGCGTCTATAGCCCTGCGGGAGAAGTAGTCGCTTTGGAAGGTATTGTCATAGACATTACTGATCGTAAGCAGGCCGAGGAAGCTGCTCATCGCCGGTTAGAAGAGCTGGTATTCATGGGTTACCATGATAAATTGACAGGACTATATAATCGCGCTTTTCTCGATAGAGAGTTGGAGCGTCTACAGGAAACTGGAGTAGTGCCTGTTTCTATTATCATGGGAGACGTTAACGGTCTCAAGGTAATTAATGATACCTTTGGCTTTCATGTTGGTGACCAAGTTCTGCTCAAAATTAGCCAAGTGCTAAGTAATTCTTGCCGTGCAGATGATCTTGTTGCTAGATGGGGTGGCGACGAGTTCGCCGTTTTATTGCCAGGGGCTAGACAACAGGTGGCCGAAGAGATTTGCGCGCAGATAAGCAGTGTGCTGAGCTCATATAAGGATACGCCGGTAGTACCAAGTATTTCTCTCGGATTTGCGGCTAAGGTTGATCAGCAAATGAGTTTGCAGCAGGTCTTAACAGTGGCTGAAAACCGCATGTTACGGCGTAAGCTCCTGGAGAATAGGAGTAGGCATAGTGCTGTCTTGGATGCGTTACAGGAGACATTGTTTCGCAGGAGTAGCGAAACAGAGGAGCATGGGCGTCGTATTGCTGCGCTTTGTCACAGAATGGCTCATATCCTCGACTTGCCAAGCAGCCAACTTGATAAGCTATGGCTTTTGAGTTTGCTGCACGACATCGGCAAAATAGGCATTCGGGATAGCATTTTACAGAAGCCGGGACCTCTGACTGAGGAAGAATGGGTAGAAATGAGAAAACACCCTGAAATCGGGTACCGTATTGCCAAATCTATCTATGAGCTGTTGTCAATAGCTGATTACATATTGTGCCACCATGAGCGGTGGAACGGAACGGGGTACCCCCAAGGCCTGCAGGGAGAAGCGATCCCCCTGTTAGCGCGTCTGTTAGCTGTTGCGGATGCCTATGATGCGATGACGCAATCACGGCCCTATCGTGCTGCCATGAGCCATGAAGCGGCCGTAGCTGAAGTTACACGTTGCTCAGGCACGCAGTTCGACCCAAGCATAGTAGATGCTTTCCTCAAGGTTATCAGATAGTGGGACGATCTTTTGTCTCATTCGATTATAGAAATATAGAGTCACGGGGATGCTGCTCTTGGTATAATTTCAGCCCAAGGCACCATCCTCGTTGCTTTTTCTGAACATAAGCTCGCTTGGGCGTAAGTAACCTAAAGAGACTGCCAAGTAGTGGTCTATGACGTAGCCCATTTTGGTTGCTGCATAGAAGCTGGTCGTGATAGACTAAAATGGGTAGCCAACGCCTAGTACTTGGGTGTTGGCTACGTAGAGATGGGGGTGAAAGCATGCAGAAGCCGGGCAGAATCATACCATTTCGCCCACGCCAAGATTTTGCAGCCGGAATGGATAAAACGACGCGTTGGAATTTCTCAGCCCTTGTTCTGGATGGCATTTGCTTTGCTATAGGTGCGGCTTTCTTAGAAGCCAATACCGTGCTGCCGAATCTCGTTAGTTCGTTGACTAGTAATAGTGTTATTATCGGTCTGTCCAGTACTATTCGTAACGCCGGGTACTTACTGCCCCAGCTTTTTGTGGCTGGCTATGCTGAACGATTACCGTTCAAGAAACCGTTATTGCGACTAAACGGTATTATCAATAGGCTCAGCTTATTGCTCATGGCTCTTGCTGTCTTCTTCTCTGAGAGAAACCCAAGGTTGGCATTGATTGGGCTATTGCTGGCCCTTAGTTTATTTTCTTTCACAGATGGTGTTGGCGGTGTGCCTTGGACTGATATGGTGGCTAAGAGTATTCCGGCTACGCGGCGGGGACGCCTGTTTGCTACCATGCAGTCGTTGGGTGGAATAGGTGCCTTTGCTGCCGGTTTCCTGATAAGGCAAGTGTTGGAGTTTGTTGCTTTCCCCCTGAACTATGCAGTCTTGCTGTTAGTAGGGTTTGTTTTTATGGCGGTCTCCCTTGTGGGCACCATGCTGGTAAAAGAACGCCAGGGAGCTGTGCGCCACGGCTCTACTATGGCCGATTATTGGCGACGCTTGCCTCGTGTTTGGCGTAGTAGCCCTATGTTCCAACGAATGATGTTTACGCGCATGCTAATGTCGTGTTTTTATCTGGCATTACCTTTTTATATAGTCTTTGCACGCGAGAAGCTTGGGTTTGCAGAGAGCACGGTTGGGCTTTTTCTTTCCGCTCAAATGGCCGGTAGCATATTAGCAAGTTTGCTATGGGGCCATCTAGGTGATAAACAGGGCAACCGGGCAGTGATTCGATTAGTGACCTTAATCGCGGCCTTAACGCCTGGTTTAGCCTTGGTGGCTAGCCTCATGGTGCGTGTAGGCTTAGCTAGCTTGGCTTTTTTGCCTTGTCTATGCATTTTTACTGCTGTGGGTGCAACCTTATCTGGAAACTGGATTGGTTACACTAATTACCTTCTGGAGGTGGCGTCCGATATTGATCGGCCTACTTACGTAGGGATGATGAATACCCTAACTGCGCCTTTTACTTTCTTGCCAATCGTAGGGGGAGGGCTGCTGCACTTTACTTCTCATGAAGTGCTTTTTGCCCTTACGTTGCTCATAGTATCCGGTAGTGTTTTTATGGCGTCCAGATTGCCGGAGCCTCGTACCATGGTACAAGTACAGCCGGGCCAGGAGTCGTCATTGTAAATGAACTGCACAATAAACCCGCGACATGAACCCCTGTATTCGTCTCTGAATACAGGGGTTTCATCATAACTGCTAGGGGCGTAGATGCTTCCTAATCTTGTATCCTTCTGCCAAGCTTCGGAAAAGCTAACGCAGAGGGTGATAAGTATGCCGGTTTGGAGAAAGGTGCTAAAGAGACTTGTTGGTGCTCAACAGCCTAAGGTGGCTCCCGGTATGCAAGGAAGCCATCCCGTTAGTGTGCACTTGGAGGCCAACTTAGCCTACATAGATGCACTTTTTGCAGATGTGGCCGACTTAGTCTGTCGTCGACTGCACGTTGGGCAGCGTCGAGCTGCTCTGATCTACTTTAGGGGCATTACAGACTCTAAGCTGATTCAACAAGGAGTAGTTGGTTCATTGCTTCAGTGTAAACGTAGTGCTGATGTGCAAGATGTAAAGGAGTGCTTGTCCGCTGGCAACTTGAACTGTGTGAGCGATTTGAACCAGGCCTTGCATGAAATGCTTGATGGCCGCGTGTTATTGCTTTGCCATGGTCTATCCGCAGCAGTGACCATCGAGGCAGTTAAGTTTGCTAAGCGTGCAATAGCTGAACCAAAGTCTGATGCTGCTATCATTGGCCCGCAAGAGGGTTTCATCGAGAGCATTGAAGACAACTTCGCCTTAGTTCGCAGGAGGCTACGGACGGCAAAGCTTAAGTCGCGCGTGCTGCGCCTAGGAGTATTGACCCGTACCCCGGTACTTATCTGCTATTTGCAGGATAGGGTAGACAAGCAAGTATTGACCGAGGTAGAGAAGCGATTGAAGTATTTGCAGAAGGCCGAGAGTCTGCCCCAAGTGCTAGACAGTACTTATATTGCGGAATCTATCTCCGATCATCCGCGGTTTCCTTTCCCACAGATAATACAAACTGAGCGGCCCGATGTTGTTGTTGCCCATTTAGTGGAAGGGCGTGTCTGTTTGTTTGTGGATGGTTCTCCTATTGTATTGGCTATGCCGGCTGGCTTTTTCGACTTTTTGCAGACTGCTGACGACTATTATCTGCACCCTATATTTGCTACCGTAGCTCGGTGGATACGCCTACTCGCGCTGGTGACAAGTACGTCTGCCTCCGCCATCTATGTAGCAATCACCACTTTTCACTATGAAGTTATTCCCTCGCGATTGCTACTTAGTGTGGCACGTACTCGTGGCATGGTGCCGCTTTCGTCGTTTGTGGAGGCTCTTGTGATGGAGGTGACTATTGAGCTGCTACGGGAAGCTACGGTTCGCTTACCTGCTACTGTAGGACAGGTTATAGGGGTTGTGGGGGCGTTAGTAGTTGGGCAAGCTGCGGTACAAGCTGGCATCGTATCGCCACTCCTTGTGATAGTGGTGGCCATTTCGACGATTGCTGCTTTTGCTATTCCTAATAACGAGCAGGCATCGGCCTTGCGATTGCTGCGCTTTCCCATGCTAATCTCAGCCAACTTCCTGTGAGGCTTTGGCATGGTTTTCGTCTGGACGACGATAGTAACCGAGTTAGCTAGTATGGACTCGTTTGGATTACCTTACATGCGTCCTTTAGCACCGCTAAAACTAGCTCAACTGAAAGATGTCCTCTTTCGCCCATTTAGGCAAGTGTAGGGGGATGTAATATGCATGAGAGCAGACAACCAGTGCTTACGGGGTGGCAGTTGTTCTCCCTTGTATTAAATAGCATTGTTGGCGTCGGAATTTTTGGACTGGCTCGTCGGGCGGGCGAGGTGGCCGGGCGAGGTGTGCTATTGGCGATTCCGTTGGCCGGTGTTTTTGTAGTGTTGCAGATAATAGGCATGTTCTTGTTAGCCAGTCGCTTCCCACAGCAGACGCTTAGTGAATATGCCAGACAAATTCTTGGGGATTTTCTGGGACGAATTTACTTGCTTGGTTATATCCTCATGACGATTGCCCTTGTCCTGATTGCCAGCCGTAGTTACTGGTTATTAGCGTCTTCGTGGACTATGGAAAGAACTCCTCAAATTGCTTTCTTACTGCCATTGGTTCTTGTCTGTTGGAATGTTGCCAGACGAGGCATTGTTGTTACGGCACGAACAGTGGAGCTAATCAATTATGGTGGCATGACCTTAATATTTCTGCTGATGCTACCTATATTGGACTTAGATTGGGATTTAGTTCGCCCTGTGCTGGATACAGGTATCAGTGGGGTTTTGCGTGGGATTCCCCTCACTATCTACTCAATTAGTGGTTCCGAAATTATCTTGCTGGTATTCCCTTTCGTGCGCTCAAAACGTGCTTTCGCTATCACTGTAGCGGCTCTTGCATTAGCTACGCTATTCTATATGGTGACTACGTTATTCATTCTAGGTACCCTTGGTCTGGAGCTAACTGTATTGACTCCTTGGCCTCTACAGCTGTATCTAAACAGGTTTGCTTTCGCGCTTCTTGAAAGGTTTGATGTGGTATTCCTCATAGTCTGGGCTTTTCAAATGGTCAATCTCATCAGCATTAATATGTACACGGCTGCAAATTGTCTGCGTGGTGTCTACCCAAGGCTTGATGCTCAGCGATCAGCGTTGATTGTACTTATGCTTGTCCTGGTGGGTATCGCTATTCCTGCTCGTGCTGCTATTCAGTCGATAATTGTGAAGCAGTTTAGCCTAGCAGCCCTAATTTACTACGGAGTTTTGCCTTTTCTGCTATTGCTAGTCGCTATACTGAGAGGAAAGAAGGGGGAAGACAGAGATGAGCAGAAGGAAATGGCCTAAGTTAGCTCTATGCCTGTTGCTAAGTTGCCTTTGCCTCTCAGCCTGTTGGGATCAACGGCCTATTGAGGAAACAGGGTTGATTTCAGGTATAGGCATAGACAAATACCCTGCCAACCCCAACCTTTTGAATTTTACTATCGCCATCCCCCTTTTTCTTGAAGATAAGCGCGAGGCCATTAAATACGATACTTTAGCCGCAGATAACCTTGGTCAAGCTGAGATTCTGTGGGAGCACCGCAATCGGGGACGCTTTGGTTCAGGGAAAGTGGGCGTAGTCCTGTTTGGAGAGGAAGTGGCGCAGCAGGGTTTGTCAGGATTTTTGGATTACCTCCAATTGCCTCAGGCTGATGATAATGCTTTTGTAGCCGTCACTAAGGGAAGGTCCGACGAGGTGCTAAGAGCAAAGGTGCCTGAGACAGAGCGCACTCCCCTTCACCTGCAGTCGC
>ENA-UOOR01003545-UOOR01003545.1-fermentation-metagenome-genome-assembly--contig:-NODE-3545-length-13595-cov-7.435820_pt1 | contig 13595 bp, 20 predicted proteins | sample MGYA00245780_ERZ724029 | MGnify/ENA primary metagenome ERZ724029 (study PRJEB28704, sample SAMN03018315) | fermentation metagenome | biome: anthropogenic terrestrial biome; feature: soil; material... | reverse complement strand
ACTATTGGGACGGGTTAAGCCCGTCAAGCTGTTAAACATTTTAATATTTGGGTAATTCCCTTTGGGCATCCGCAGTTGTTTTAAATTCAATAGCGAATAATATCAATGTATTGTTATCTTTGCTCAATTGTTGATATTCTGCCCGACTTGCTAAAAATGTAACATCGCCTCCGTTTTTAAATCCCGTTCTAATAATAATATTTTTATCCATAATAAAATACCTCCTAATACAGTGCGTTTTTAGTCCGCCTGACTATTGGGACAATTCAGCTTGTCAATCTGTTACATATCAATTTTAGTAATGCAACTCTACTGCTTGGGCTTTGCCACCTCAAGCTATGAGGCAAAATTTCCGCTTTTGCCGTGCGGCGTGCTTTTCCGTGCACGTCGGTCTTAAGTTGTCAATGTTCTTTATCTTGCTTTAATTATAACTTATTAATCTTGTAGCTGCAAGTGGTATCAACATATTTATTATATTGTCTTGTGTGCAAGTGAGCCGTTTATCGCCATTCTAAGCCTTGTTTATACCTTTTAGTAAGCAAACACTCAAGGCAATACATTTACTTGACTTCTAAGCCTGTCCAGAGCCGTCAGAATAGAAAACATACCCCATCCCCTATATGTGACAAGCGGGGTGGTGTCCTTTGTTAACCCTGTCTCCGCCCGCAATTTTCTAAAAGTCGCCTTCGTGTTTTCGTTGACAATCGCAAAGACTTGTGTTATATTTCTTGTAGGAGGGATAAGGTATGAGCATTATTGGTGCGAATTTAGCAGGAACGAGTACGACAAGGGTTAGAGTTGAGAATGATTTTTATGCAACACCTACTTGGGCGACACAAGTGATACTTGAAAAAGAAAAACTAGAGGGTAGCATTTGGGAATGTGCTTGTGGGCAAGGACATATAAGCAAGGTTTTACATAAGTTTTATCCGAATGCAGAAATAATATCTACTGATTTAGTCGATAGAGGTTACGGAACAGCAGGCGGTATTAATTTTCTTACAGAGAATTTTGAAAAGGTCGATAATGTAATAACAAATCCACCGTTTAGTTTAGCACAAGAATTTATCGAAAAGGCACTTCAAACGGCTACAAGAAAAGTAATTATGTTTGCAAAAATACAGCTTTTAGAGGGCGAAAAAAGAAGAAAGCTATTTGACAAATTTCCTCCTAAATGTGTTTATGTTTTTTCATCAAGAGTAAATCCGTTACGAAACGGAAGCGAATTTGACGAAAACGGTAAAAAATGGGCGAGTACGATGTGCTTTGCTTGGTTTGTTTGGGAAATAGGCTATGTTGGAAAACCCACAATCGAGTGGATTTAATAAAGAATATAAAGGGGTAGTAAAATGAGATTAAAAGTGTATTACAACTTTAACGGATTGCTGAAAGACAACATAGTCAACATTGTCGGAGAGCCGACAGACGAAAAGTGTACAGGTGCTGTTTCAGAAGTTCTAAAACTGAAATCAGCAGAAACCGTAGAAGTTCTGGGTTGGGAATTGGCTTAAAGAACTTACAAGAATATTATATTATAAAGGGAGAAACTAAAAATGGTCGGATTGATTATTTGGTTAACTTGGCTTGGTATAAATGCAATAGTGATAACAACATCTTGGGTATTATTTGGCGGAGAAAAGATACATGAAACCCACAAGCCTTTTAAGGTTAAGTGGCTTAATGTTATTTATGAGATAATATGCGTAGCTACTTTGGTGTTTGTAACTTTACATATTGCGGTCATATCATTTATTGTGCAATTAGTTCAAAACAGAAAAGCGACAAAGAACAAGTTACCAGAAAGCGTTGAGAATTAACTATGCTGACATTGTATGAAGTTAAACTAAAAAATTCAAACAGTTATAACACTTGTTATGTTGTTGCAAGTTGTATTAATCAAGCATATCTCATAGTTAAGGAATATTTTGATGAAATAAATTTAGGACTTGAAGAAGAAACGGTATTAGATAGTATTAAAGTTGTAGCTGAAAATTACAAAGACACAAATTATAGTATGCTATTTATAAACAGAAACAAAGAATTAAAAAAAGAATTGAATATTCCTGACGGAGAATATTGTCAAAAGGCAGATGGTAGTGTAAATTGCATATTTTACCAATATGAGGTAGACGCTTTTATAGGTGCAAGATTCTATTGTGGGAAATATTGCCACGACTTTGAAGTGCCTTTTGACAATAGGCGGATTTGCGATAAAAGAGATATTAAAAAATGCAAACAATGTAAAACTGGATTATAAGCAAACATCTTAGGAGACAAAAAAATGGCAAAAACTGATTTTGGAAAAAGATTAAGACAGATAAGAAAAGAAAGAGGCGTTAGTCAGGCTAAACTGGCAAAGGAAACTGGAATACTGCAACAAAGCGTAAGCTATTATGAGCTTGGAGTTAATGAGCCTGTGCTTAGTTCGCTTATACGGCTTGCTGATTATTTTGATATTTCTCTTGACGAACTTGCAGGCAGACAACGAAAATGACAAAGATAAAATTATAGGAGAAGCTAATATGGCAGAAAAAGAAAAGACAGTTGCAACAGAAAAGAAACAGACGGAGATAAGCTATGAGGAAATGTACGAACACCAAAAACTTGAATATGATAAATTGCTAAAAACAACTCTTGGATATGAGCAAGAATTAATGAGAATAACTCAACAGATTAAAGGCGGAATCAACAATGTCTGCCTATCTATTGAAAAGGCTTTAAATGATATGATAGACTGCTCGTCAGAAACACGCTTTGCATTGCTGTATGCAAAAGAACTGGTTAAAAACATTAATAATACTGATTAACTCTTATTTCATATATAAATCCTTATACCTTTTGGGGGAAGTCCGTAGGCTAACGCTTGCGGATTTTCCTTTTTTGGCACTTATTATTGACAAACTGTAAAAATATGGTATTATACGCTTGAAAACAACAAGAAAATAAGGGATAAATGATGTTTGAAACTAAATACGAGAAAAGCAAGCGATTAAGTAAACTTCAAAACGCAAATATTCAGAAACTCGTCACTTATTTGCGAAGAAAAGATAATAAAGAAGATATTGAAACTCTAGATGTGCTTTTTGAATATATACGAACTTGCGAGGAGTGGGATTCTGAATTTATCCATAGAATTAACATAGAATATATACGCCCTATGGCATTAGAAATTGCAATTAATCAAAAACAGTTTTCTAAGGCTCGTGAAACAGCGTATTATCTATGGCGAAAAAGCCTTTTATATTCAGCTAGAGTTGATTTTGACAGCTTTATGCAGTATATGGAGATTGATATTGCTACTGAAAAGCGGTTTTGGCTACCACGCAGAAAGATACTCAATCCAGTTTGTCAGGCGTTGCAAGACCTTATTGATGATAAACTTGATATTTTAGGCATATCTCTTATTCCTCGTGGCGGTAAAACAGGATTAACAGGGTTTTTAATGGCGTGGCTTTCGGGTAGAAATCCAGCAAAAGCGAAGCTATATATATCTTATGCAAGTGGTGTTTCTAAAATGTTTTATGACAGGGTTTTTAAGATACTAACAGACCCTATATATAAATTTAAAGAGATTTTTCCAAATGCAAGCAAGTATATAGACCAAAGTGCAATAGATTCAACTATTGATTTAGGTCAAGCAAACCCACATAAAACAATCCAATGTCGTGGTATTGACGGCTCAATCACAGGTGCTTTAGAAGCCAATGAGCTACTTATTTGTGATGACTTGGTAAGCGGTATTGAGGAAGCGTTAAAGATAGACCGTCTTGACTTACTTTGGGAAAAATTAACCTCTGTTGTTTGGCAGAGAATGTTGAACGGTACTAAACAACTTTACATGGGAACAAGGTGGTCTATACACGACCCTATGGGCAGACTTGAAGAAATATATAAAGGCAATCCCAGAGCAAGATTTATTAAAATCCCTGCCTTGAACGAAAAAGGCGAAAGCAATTTTATGTATGCTTGTGGATTGCATTTTGACACAAACCACTTCTTAGAACTCAAAAAATCAATGGATGAAATCAGTTTTTCTGCTATTTTTATGCAAGAGCCATTAGAAAGAGAGGGCTTGCTATTTCAAAAATCAGACTTACGGCTTACTGGCACAAAGCAAGAGTTTGGCGATGAATACCGCAGATTTGCTGTTGTGGATGTGGCGTGGGGCGGTAACGATTACCTATCAATGCCTTGTGTTTGGATTTTAAAAGGGAATGACGGAAAAGACGAGTACCACATTAAAAAAGTAGTTTTTAATAAAGGCACTAGAGAGATTACTCAACCGCTTGTAGCAGGTAATATAAAATACCTTAAATTACATGATATACAATTTGAAGCCAATAACGGTGGAGACGAATACTCTCATACCATAGAATCAATGCTTAGTAGAATGGGTTGGCATTGTAGAGTAACTGCTAAAAAAGCACCTAGCACACAGGCTAAATTATCTCGAATTGTACAGTTTTCGCCTGATATAAAAGCAAGGTGCGTTTTCTTGTGTGAAGAAGAATGGGATGAGGAATATCGTGCGTTTATGCAAAACCTTATGTCATTTAACCAAAACGGTAAAAACCGAAATGATGATGCTCCTGATAGCCTTGCTATGCTGTTTATGTATGCTGAAAAGAATGTTATGAACTATGCAAGACCCTTGCCTAAAGCCTTTAAATTCATTTAATTATTGCATAAATATATAGTTTTATCGAAAAAGTATTGACAAATACATAAATTGGTAATATTATTGTGGCGAAAAGAGGTGGAAATGGCGGATTTAACTACAACAACTTCCATAACTGTTCCAGAATTGAGCCTTGCGAACTTTACAGGGCGAAAGGTTTTTTACACTTCAACTGAAAATATAACTAAAGATAATGTAGTAGGCATCGTTAAGCACTTTTACAATGCTCATCTTCAAGAAGTTCCTATTATGGAATTTTTATATAAGTTCGACAAAGGCTGTCAACCTATTTTAAATAAACGCCGTTCAGATACGGATATAACTAAAGCAAATAACATTGTTGTTATTAACCTTGCAAGGATAATCCGTAAACTTATTCAAAGTGCTTTTCTAGGCGAACAGTTGCAGTACATATCTAAATCCAACGAAGAAACACATAAATCTGCTTTGGCAGACCTTAAAAGGCTATATGACGAAGAAGATGAATCCGAACATAATCTTAGTCTTGAAAACGATATAGGTATAGTTGGCGTTGGTTATGAGTATATGGCAAAATCAACTGATGGCACTCCTCTTGTTTTTACAACGCTCTCGCCTTTATTCACTAGAGTTGTGTACCTTAACGGAATTGAGAAAAAGCCAGCTTTTGCTTTTACATTTTACAAAGTTAAAGACGAAAAGCAAGATTATAAAGGCTTGCACTTCTCTGTATATACGCCTACTAAAACCTTTGAATTTGAAGTTAGCGATAGCTTTGTCATAAATGAGCAAGACACAAAAGGAATTGATGAAAAAGAAAATCCGACAGGTCAAATCCCTATTAATGAATATATAAATAATGCTGAACGGATGGGCGACTTTGAGCCTGCTATATCTATTTTTAATGCAATAAATCGTATATACAGCAGGCGTTTAGACAATGTGGATGATATTGTTGATAGCTTCTTAGTGTTTGTTAATAATGCTATTTATGAGCCTAAATATGATGAAAACGGTCAAGTTGTAGGTTATGACAACTCTCGTTTAAATGCGTTCAAAGAAAATAAGGCTATTGAAATAAAGGGCGAATCAGGGATGCCTGCCGACTTAAAATACCTTGTAAACACACTAGACCAAGAGCAAATACAGATACTTGTTGATAGTCTTGTGTCGCTTGCTTTTGCGGTACTTGGTTGTCCTAACGCCGTCAACAGTAAAACTTCTGGCGGTGGTGATACAGGCGAAGCTGTTAATAGTCGTGAGGGTTGGAGAGCCTTTGAAGACCTTTTAAAGACAAAAGAACGATATTTTAGAAAGGCATTAAAACAACGCTTTAAATATATTAAAACATTGTATAAGTTTGATAAACTAAAAAATCTTGATGCTTCACAAATTGATATTAAGTTTATTCGCACTAAGTCGCTGAACACACAAAGCAATGCACAGGCTTTAAGTGCGATAAACAGTTTGGGCAAGTTGCCGCCTGAACAGATAATATCTTTAAGTAACCTTGTGGAAGACCCTGCTGCCGAAATGGGCAAGATGATATCTAAGATTGACGAATTTGTTAAAGACGGCACTTTAACAAAAGAGCAAGGCAACATAATTAAAGTTCTGTATCATTTTCCTAATATTGAGCCAAATAGTGTTTTTGGAATAAATAAAAATCAAGGAGAAGTAAATGACGGAAACGGAAATACGGTGTCAGGGGTGCAACAAGCTGTTGGCGAAAAGAAAGGGGCGGATAGTAAGAGTTAAGTATAAGCAATTTACCGCAATGGTAGAGGGCAAGATAGCAATAGATTGTCCTAGCTGTAACAAGACAAACACAATAGAATCTTAAAACTAAGTAAAAAAAGAACTGCAAGACGGTCAATCAGAAATGGTTAGCCGTCTTTTTTTATATAGCAATTAACGCAAATAACAAGCGTTGAAATATATCGGAGAACTATTGGGGTGTTTTTCTAAATGGGCGATTAAGAACTAATTGGAATAACAGACTATTGGGGCTTATAAGTCTTAAAGAAAACAAACTGGTGGGGCGAGGAGAGAAATAATGTTTTTTAACACACACAACAAGGCTATGTTAATGGCTGATGCCGGTGGCGGAGGAAACCCCACACCTAATGACACAATTACAATGACGGCACAAGAATTACAAAGCAAGATTGATTCCGCAGTTTCAAAAGCTGTTGAGACAAGCAAGAACAAAATGCAGGTTGATATCAATCTTTTAAACTCTAAGGTTGAGGAGCTTAGTCCTTACAAGACAAAGTATGAAGAATACGAAAATAGCAAATTGACTGAACAGCAGAAGATTGAAAAGATGCAAAAAGAAGCCAAAGATATGCTTAGTAAAGCAAAGGTAATTTCTAACACAGCAATAGTCAAAAGTCTGTTTTCAGAAGCTGAATTAAAAGGCAATGAAATTGACGAATTGGTCGCAAGCATTGTAACAGACGATGAAAAAGTATCTAGAGAATCCGCAGAAAAGCATATTAGCTTATTAAAAAAAGTTGCCGAAGAAATCGCCAAAACACAGTATAATTCAGATCTTAGCAATATGCCTAACCCTAAAAAAGATAATGGAAGTAGTGCGACCGTTACTCGTGAACAGCTTGAAAAGATGTCGTTCTCGGAAAAACTGAAACTTAAAACTGAACAACCCGAACTTTGGAAACAGTTTACAAGCACTAAAAATTAATAATGGAGATTAAACAAAATGGCAGGTACATTATACTCATATCCTTTTGATGAGGAAATCTTTTTATACGAATGGCAAAATCAGCGTGACCCTGTTCTATCCGCATTGCTGAATAGCGGAGTTATTGTAAATGATGCTCAAATTGAAACTATGATTTCAAAAGGCTCAAATACATTTACTATCCCTTACTATAATGAGCTTGGCGGAGATGAGTTAAACTTAGACGGCAATACCGATATTACCGCAGATGCTACTTCAGCTGATGCTATGTCTGGTGTTGTTATAGGCAGAGCAAAGGCTTGGTTTAAGAGAGATTTTATTGCTGACTTTAATAGCGGAGCAGACCCTATGGGTCAAATTGTTTCAAGAGTGTCTAAATATTTCGACAAGAAAAGACAGGCAAGACTTATTAATATTCTTAATGCTTTATTTGGTATTCAAGGCGATGATAAATGGGCAAACCATACTTCATCTATTGCAACCGCAACTGCATCAGTAACAGATGCTAACCTAATAGGGCTTACACAGGCTAACGATGCTATGCAAAAGGCTTTAGGCGATAGCAAGGCGGCTTTTCAAATTGTTGTAATGCACTCTACTGTAGCAACAAGACTAGAAAATTTACAGTTGCTTAAATTTTGGACTAATAACGATGCTAACGGATTGCAAAGGAGAACTCGTCTTGCTGATTATAACGGTCTTACCGTTGTTGTTGATGACGGCGTTCCTGTTGCTAATAGTGCTACCGCAGCAGGTCAAAAAGAATATACTACTTATTTGCTTGGTACAGGCGTTATAAGATACGCACCTGCTCCATTAGTTGATAATAAGGCTGTCGAAGTCGCTCGTGACCCTGCAAAATACGGCGGTATGGAAACACTTTATACTCGTTATCGTGAAACAATGCATCCTTATGGCTTTAGCTTTAATATAAATTCAGAACAAGTAACCAATAAAACCTCTCCGACAGAGACTGATTTAGGTAAATCTGTTGCTTGGTCAAGAAAGTATGATGATAAGAACATAGCAATCGCAAAATTAGTTACTAACGGTTAAGCGGAGGTACATTATGGCTTTATTTTATATCAAAGACAACGGTGTGTACCTATATAACGAAACAGAAAAAAAATACTTCCCTGTTGACATCAAAGCCGTTGAGGAAACAGTAACCACAAAAACTATTATTGGTACTGAAATCACACCTAAAACATCAGGTGTCGAAAACCTTGCTTACACAAAGGTTATGACTGATGAGGAAGTAATAAGGGCTTTTGGAATTACAGGTTTAAGTGCTTATAAGCCACCTGTGTACTTAAATGTTGTTAATGATTTTACAATGGGCGATATAACTGCGGCTGTGGTTGATATAGGGCTTGTGCCTAGTACGGCTACTGTAGTTGTAGCTTCAAGCAAAACCGCTACCGCAACAGTCGCATATAGTGCAGGCAAGGTTACAGTTACCCCTATTGCCGTTGGCGATACGGTAATTACCGTAACAGCAAGTGCAACAAACTATCAAGATACTGTTATTACATTCAAAGTTGTAGTAATAGACGAAGTTGCGATTACGGCTATAAGCGATGTAACTTTTGATACTGCTACTGAAAGCGTAAGCGTGGTTGTTGACCCTTTAGATGCTGCAATAACTGCTACATCTAGTGATAATACAATCGTTACCGTTGCCGTAGAAGATGACGGCTCGTTGACATTGACGGCTGTTGAGGGCGGTACTGCAACTATTACAGTAACAGCTTCTAAAGCAGATTACTTTAACGGTGTAGAAACATTTGGCGTAACAATACCTGCGATTATAGGAATTACACCTATTGAAGATATTACACTTGTCGAAAGTGGAACTGCACAAGAAATTACAGTAGTAACAGATACTGAAAGTGCGACAATATCAGTTACATCAGATGACGAACTCGTTGCAACGGTTGCTGTATTAGCTAATAAAATAACCGTAACGCCTGTTGGCGAGGGCGAAGCTACTATTACCGTTACAGCTACAAAAGCAGGCTGTTTAGACGGCGTAACGACTTTTGGTGTAGTGGTAACAGCAAGTGGGGGATAATAATGTATTTCATAATTAAAGACGGTTTACCTTATATCGTGTCAAACGATGGAAAAACTATACACCCTTGTGAACTGTCTGCAACACATATCAAGGTTGACAACAAAAACCATAAGCCTATGCCTAAAGACGCAGTTATTTTAAGCAAGTCAGAGGTTATGGGGCGGTATGGAATTTGCTTGGTTGATGGATGGAATCAAAAAACAAATCAGGTAGTTAAAGTCAGCAATAAGACTGTTTCGAGCATTACCGCTGATGAACTACCTAGCCTATAACGGAGTGTAGCTATGACTATATTGCAAAGATTACAAGCCGAATTAAATATTGTAGAAGCCGATGCTACTAAGAAAGCATTGCTTGAAAACTGTATTTGGCAAGCCGAAGAAACCGTTAAAAACAGACGGCATTCAAGCGTTGTTGAAAAACAGTATGAGCATTTAGTCTATCAGATAGCATTAAGACTTTGGAATATTCGAGGCGTTGAGGGGCAAACAAGCCATAGCGAAAATAACATTACACGAAATTATCAAAATGACGGTATAATATCCGACCTATTAAGGCAAATAACGCCTTTAGCAGTTACTGGGAGTATAGTAACCGATGCGTAATTTAACAGCCCGTACAGCGGAAATAAACAAAAACGCAGTCCTGAAGATTGCAAATCGTACGGGCGAAGTTATTAAACTCCCATACAACGTAGAGCAATACGAATATGGTGATATACAAGCGATAGAATGTTGTTTAATGCCTTTTGACAATGCTTATCAGGCACAAGCCTATGGCGTTAGTCTTATTGGTGGTAAAAAAGTAAGTTTAACTGTTGAGCAAGCTAAACTATTTAATGAGTTTACACACATTTGGGTTGATAAAGAGCCGCCTACCGATAAACAATACCCCGAATATAAGGTCAGACAGATATCAATTACGCTTAATAACGGCGTGTTGATACTTGACAAAGTCGAGGGTAATAATGCGGTTTAAAATGGAGCTTTCAACTAAAAGTGTTGATAACTTATTAAAAATGCTGAAAATGACCGAAGCAAAGATAAGATTTGTTGTTTCGGCAGCGTTACAGCAGCTTGCTGATATGGGTGTTGCTCATATAGGACAACTGCTTACTTATTACGGTTTAGGTGATACTGAACTTGCAAGAACTATTGAGCTTATAAAAGTTAATGATAATCATTATCGTATAAGAGCGACAGGCAAGCAGACATCAATAGGCGTATGTCAAGCGGTGCTTATCGAGTTTGGAACAGGCGTTAAAGGCGAACAGCAGCCCCACCAGTTAGCCGCAGAAGTCGGATATAAATACGATATTAACGCACACGGCAATGACGGCTGGTATTATCCCTCTAGTGAACAGGACAGAAACCCTAAAAAGTTTGTTACAAAAGAGGGCGACATCGTTGCCTGGACAAAAGGTATGCCTAGCAGACCTTTTATGTATAACTCAACAATATTCTTAGAAAGCGAAGTGCAAGATGTGTTACGGCAGATAATTAAGGAGTTAGTTTAATGGTAGATATTTTTCAGTATGTGCTTGATACTCTTGAAAATAATGTTAATGACTATGCTGACAGTCCGCAAGGTAAATTAGCTTTAGGCAATAGAACGGTTAAAGTTGAGCCGTCTTATCAGGCGAGTGCAACGGTGTTTCCGCACATAACTATTGAAGAAAAGACTAATGCTTTTGCGAACAGCGAGCTTGACTGTAGAGAGAAGTTTAGCACGATTATGTATGAAGTGAATATCTATGATAACTCTGTAAACAAGATTTTCGTTGCAAGAACTTTATCTAAAGTATGTAACGATACTCTTACACGATTAGGCTTTAAGCGTATATATAATGAGCCTATACCAAACACAGCAGATGCGACCATTTATCGCATTGTACAACGTTTTGACGGATATATAGACAATGATAATGGCATTGTCTACAAAAAATTAAATCTTTAAAGGAGATTACAAAAATGGCAAATATAGCAATTTCAGATTTAGGAGTAATGCTTTTTGTAAAAGAGCTTGCTTCTGACGCTAAGTATAAATATTTTCTTCCTGTAAAAGCTGCCCCTGCAACTGGGTCAGCACCTAACCAAATTGAAGTTACTGAATTTGATAGTCCTTATCATCAGTATATTCTTGACCGTCAGCAGACACCTGCTTATGACTACACATACAATTATAGTATTACCAACTTCCAAAGAGCACAGACTTACCTTGATGGAAAGACGGGAAAAGAATTCTTAATGCTTTTCTCTAATAAATCAGCTTGGACTTTTACTGGCATTGGCGATACTTGGACTGACGCTGTAAGTGCCGGTGCTCCAATCAATGGAATGATATCAATAGCAGTTTCTAAAAAGGAATGGATATCGGATGCAACTACTTTGGTAGATGCAAGTACTATACCTGTTGATAAGTTTAATCCTTTTGCAGAGGGTAACCAAATTCAACTTGGAGTTATTGGCAATCAGTCAGTTGCTGTTGGTGGAGAGATTACAATCCCAGTATATATTTCACCCCTTGACGCTACTATATCCGCAACTAGCGGTGACATAACCGATGTAACTGTTGCTGTAAGTGGTGCAAATATCACTATTACAGGTGCATCAGTAGGCGAGGCTATTATAACCGTAACAGCAACTAAAGACGGATTTGTAGAGGCAAGTCAAAAGTTTGTTGTAAGTGTTACAGCAGCTTAATTATGTATTTAAATAAGTGAGGTAAATAAAATAATGGAAAACGAAAAAAAACTATTTCCAAAGTCAGCCGAAACACTTGAGATTGACGGTAAGCAATACACCTTTGAGTTCTGTTGGAAAGGCTTGGTCGAAATGGAAGATAAGGGCGTTGATTTTGAAAGACTAACACGCCTAAACAACATTGACAGAAAGCCTAAGGAACTCTTAAAAAGGCTTGATGTAATACTGTACGGCGCTTTATACAAAAATCACAAGCTGACTTTAGGAGAATGCGAAGAATTGGCTGATAAAATCATACAAGAATATTCTCCTGACCAACTTTATTTTATGTTTTATGGGTTATATTCTGCGGTTTTTACCGTTGGGGGAAAGGAAATACCCCTAGCAAAACAGACAGTAGAAACCTTAATGAAAATGATAGACGACATCAAAGTACAGCAGGACAAACTGGAGAAAGCGGAGAAGCCAAAACCCAAAACAAAAGCCTAAAAGAAATAATATTTACTATTACCTTGCCGTACGCATTGCATCTTGGAATGACTGTTCACGATTTTTGGTACGAAAGTCCGTTGCTTTTATCGGCATACGAGCAAAACTATGATACACAACAGAAAATATCAGAGATGCAAATGGAAAAGTCGGCTTGGTTTATAGGCTTATATGTTAATCGTGCTATTGCAGCATCATTTGACAAGAATACGCATTATCCACAAGAACTTATCTTATACAGCGAACAGAAACGGGTTGAAGAAGAAAAAACATTGACTTTGGAACAAAAACAACAAAAGATTGAGGCTGAAATGAAAGCCTATCTTATGCAGAGGGATTAAAAATAATGGCGGAATTCAATGAATTAGTAATTGAATTACAAGGCGAATATAAGGGCGTTACGGAGGCATTTAAACAGCTGACTACTACCATTGTCGGCTTTTCTTCTGCTCTTAAAACCGCTCTTGCTCCCTTGCAACAGTATAAATCAACTTTAGACGGCTTAGATAAGATAATCAAATCTCAATCTGCTTTAGGTAAGCAGACTAATAATTCCATTGCTCAAACAGGTGCTGTTTCGAGAAAGGCAGCAAGCGATACAGACATTCTATATAAGAAAATCAATGCTCTTGCTGTGGCGTACGATAGATTAGGACAAAAAAGTACAGCTAAACGGCTTAGGTCATTAGGTGCTGAAAGCACATTTTCCACTAAACAGCGAGAGGCACTAAGTGCGGTATATGCGACACAAGGACTGTCTAAAGACACAGCAACTGCTTTAAACGCCACAATAATGGCAGGCACAAATCAAGAAATACAGCGTACAGGCGAAGTTGCAAAAACATCATCAGAAAAGACGGCGACATTACAGAGAGAACTAAATAAACTAGCAACTGTTTATGCAAAGTTAGGTCAAACCAATAGGGCAGGGCAATTAAGACAGTTTTCAGGCTCTTTAGGACTTGG
>ENA-UOOR01003544-UOOR01003544.1-fermentation-metagenome-genome-assembly--contig:-NODE-3544-length-13597-cov-5.300251_pt1 | contig 13597 bp, 12 predicted proteins | sample MGYA00245780_ERZ724029 | MGnify/ENA primary metagenome ERZ724029 (study PRJEB28704, sample SAMN03018315) | fermentation metagenome | biome: anthropogenic terrestrial biome; feature: soil; material... | reverse complement strand
TTGTTCTTATCGGAGTGTCACGAACATCAAAGACACCTCTTTCCATGTATCTTGCGCATAAGAATGTAAAAGTTGCAAATATTCCTTTGGTTCCTGAGGTAAGTCCGCCGGGAGAGCTAAGACTCATTCCTCCGGAAAAAATAATAGGATTAACTCTTAGCATTGATAACCTTAATAAGATAAGGAAAGAAAGGCTCAAATCAATGGGGCTCATGGACACTGCAAGCTATGCCAACATGGAAAGAATTGTTGATGAACTTAATTACGCCGAAAAGATAATGGGTGAGCTTAATTGTAAAGTAATTGATACAACACACAAAGCAGTTGAAGAAACGGCATCTATAATACTTGATTATATTTCTGAAAATAAAATAATAAATTAAGGATAGTGATATGGGTGAATATAAGAGAGCGATACGAGCAATTTGAAATTGAAAATTTGTCTGATAAGGCAGCAAAAAGTAAGTTTTCCAAGGGAAGAAACGAAGATGAACCAAAGTGTGAAATAAGGACTGATTACCAGCGAGACAGGGATAGAATTATTCATTCTAAGGCTTTTAGAAGATTAAAGCATAAAACCCAGGTTTTTTTGTCTCCGGAGGGTGATCATTACAGAACAAGGCTGACACATACTCTTGAAGTGTCACAGATATCAAGGACGATAGCAAGAAGCCTGAGATTAAATGAGGATTTAACCGAAGCAATTGCTCTTGGTCACGATTTGGGACATACACCTTTCGGACATACTGGTGAAAGGATACTGAATAACCTTTGTGAGGCAGGCTTCAAGCACAACGAGCAAAGTCTGAGGGTTGTGGAATTTCTTGAAATCCATAATGATAAACAGGGGCTGAACCTTACCTTTGAAGTAAAGGATGGGATCTTAAATCATCCTCTAAGATACAACCCTGCAACATTAGAAGGGCAAATAGTCAGCATATCAGACAGAATAGCTTATATTAACCATGACATAGACGATGCCCTGAGAGCCGGAATTATTGAATCTGAACAAATCCCGGAAAGGTTCCTGGTGAATCTTGGATACACTCATGGTCAGAGAATTAACAAAATGATAATAGATGTTATAAATAACAGCATGGATAAGGGCAAAATCTCTATGAGTGATGAAATAAATTATTATACCAACGCTCTTCGTGATTTTTTATTTGAAAATGTCTATTACAATAAAGTAGCTAAAAGCGAAGACCAAAAAGCAAGTTTCATAATAGAAAAAATATTTGAATATTATAAAAATAATTTTGATTCACTGCCTGAATTTTATTTGAAAATATATGAAAATAATAATTTCAGCAAAAGCGAAATCATAAAGGACTATATAGCAGGAATGACAGATCCGTACGCTATGAAGACTTTCGAAGAATTATATATTCCAAAGCCTTGGAGACAATAGGAAAAAAGTTTTTGTTGACAAGCTTATTTTGTTGTGTTATAATTTGCTCTCAATGTAAAGAATGGTGATAGTATGCCCTATAGATTGGATTCTGATATTATAAGCAGGATTCTAAGCGAAAACAATATTGTAGATGTAATAGAAGAATTTTTACCTTTAAAAAAATCAGGAGCAAATTACAGTACTACTTGCCCCTTTCACAAAGAAAAAACTCCTTCATTTATTGTGTCTCCGGATAAACAGATGTTTCATTGTTTTGGATGCGGGGAAAGTGGAGACAGCATAAGCTTTTTAACAAAATATAAAAATTATACATTTGTAGAAGCAGTTGAATATCTGGCAAAAAAAGCCGGCATAATGCTTGAAGAAGTAAAAAAATATGCAGGTCAGGAAAACAGACAGCTTTCGGACAAGCTATATAAAATTAACAGGGATGCCGCATTATTTTATTACAATAATTTAAAACACAGTTCTGAAGTAATAAAGTACTTAAGATCAAGAAAAATTGATATAAATGTAATAAAAAAGTTTGGAATTGGATATGCTATAGATAAATGGGATAATCTGTTAAAATATTTGACCGGTAAAGGATATTTAGAAGAAGATATTTTAAAAACGGGACTTATTATTAAAAAGCAAAAACAGAACGGCTACTATGATCGGTTCAGAAACAGGGTAATGTTTCCTATTATTGATGTAAAGGGCAGAATAATAGGCTTTGGAGGCAGAGTTATGGATGATTCTTTGCCCAAGTATCTTAATTCGCCGGAATCGATAATTTTTAATAAGGGAAGCAATTTGTACGGGCTAAATCTGGTCAGAGAATCGGTTAAAAATAAAAGCTTTATACTGGTGGAAGGATATATGGATGTAATTAAAATGCACACATATGGTTATGACACGACTGTTGCGGCATTGGGAACTTCATTGACGGATAACCAGATAAAGCTTATGAAACGCTATTCAAAAAGTTTTTATATTGCCTTAGACTCTGACATTGCAGGTCAGAAAGCTGCTTTAAAGGCATTAAATATGTTTAAAAAGAATAATTTGGATGCAAAAGTAGTAATCATTCCCAACGCCAAGGATCCTGACGAGTACCTGAATAAATTTGGGAAAATTAATTTCGACAAATTAATTGAAAATTCTTTGGATTATTATGATTTCTTAGAATTTAATTATCAAGAAATTTATGAAAATTCCAATAAAGTTGAATATATAAACAAATTTTTTGACAATATAGTAAATGTAACCAGTGAAATAGAAAAAGAACTAATTTTTGAAAAATTATCAAGAAAAGTGGGTGTTTCCAAAGAGTCTATAATAAAGGAATACAATAAAAAAAATACTAAACAGGGAACTTTTGTTAAATCTGCACGACCTGCTTATGTAAAGCCACAGGTAAGTAAAATTACTACATCCCATGAAGAGGAGCTAATAAAGTTAATACTTATAAACAATGATTTTGCATTATTTTTGAAGGAGATAGTCAATGAAGACACCTTTAAGGACTTGGATTACTATAACATATTTAAAGAAATATATGAATACAGAATTAATGATATGAGTATAGATAAGGATAGCTTGAATAATATTTTAAAAAATAAAATGGATGTTGAAATTTTATTGCAGTATGACGATGTTGATTATGATAATTTAGAGGCTTTATTTAAAGATTGTATTAAGAGACTTAAAATAAAATATTATGAGAAGAAAAAGTCGATTTTGAGCGAAAGCTTAACACAATCTGAGAATTCAGCAAACAGCAAAGATATTATGAATGAAATTTTTAGCCTCGCTAAAAAAATTAAATCAACTAAAGAGGAGGTTAACTAACCCATGGACGATAATAAAAATGTTTACTCAAATGACGAAATCGAAAAAAATGCGGAAGTGTTACAAAAATTTGATTCTGTAAAAAGTAAATTAATTGAAAAGGGTAAAAGGAATGGGTTTATAACATATAAAGAGATATTAAGAGCTTTTGAAAAATTAGATATAAATCCTGAGTTAATAGATGATTTTTACAAACAAGCTGAAGACAATGACCTTGAAATTCTGGGTTTTCAGGATGACATGATTCCTGAAAAGGTTGAAGATATAGATGAAACAGAAGTAAAGGATGATGATGCCGATTTTTTTGTAAGTCAGTCTGACGACGACATATTAAAGGGAGTCAATATTGATGATCCTGTCAGGATGTACTTAAAGGAAATAGGAAAAGTGCCGCTTTTAACAGCAGATGAAGAAATTGAGCTTGCTAAAAGAATGAAAGCTGGTGACGAGGAAGCTAAGAAAAGACTGGCGGAAGCAAACTTAAGGCTGGTAGTAAGCATTGCCAAACGTTATGTGGGAAGAGGCATGCAGTTTCTGGATTTGATACAGGAGGGCAATCTTGGACTTATAAAAGCTGTTGAAAAGTTTGACTATACAAAAGGTTTTAAATTCAGCACATATGCAACATGGTGGATACGCCAGGCAATTACAAGAGCAATTGCGGATCAGGCGAGAACTATAAGAATACCGGTACACATGGTTGAAACAATCAACAAGCTTATAAGAATAAAAAGGCAGCTTTTGCAGGAATTGGGAAGAGATCCGACACCTGAAGAAATTGCCCTTGAAATGGAAATGGAACCCGATAAGGTAAGAGAAATCTTAAAGATTGCTCAGGAGCCTGTTTCGCTGGAAACTCCAATTGGAGAAGAAGAGGACAGCCACCTGGGGGATTTTATTCCTGATGATGAAGTTCAGGCTCCTTCGGATGTGGCAACATTTACGCTGCTTAAAGAACAGCTTGACTCCGTGCTGGGGACATTAACCGAAAGAGAACAGAAGGTTTTGAAGTTGAGATTCGGACTTGATGACGGCAGGGCAAGAACTCTTGAAGAAGTCGGAAAGGAATTTGACGTAACAAGGGAAAGAATAAGACAAATAGAAGCAAAGGCCTTAAGAAAACTTAGACATCCAAGCAGAAGCAAAAAATTAAAAGACTACCTGGAATAACAATAGCTGAACATTGATTGAACTATTGCTGAACAATGGGTGAATAATTGTAATATTCATAGAACGGCTACAGCCGTTTTCTATCTAATATTGGAGAGGGTTTAGACCCTCCCTTTTAATATAAAGAAGGGGAAAAATGAATCGGTTAGAATGTATAAAATCCATGGTGTTAAAATGCAAAGTTGCGGCAGATATCGGAACGGATCACGGCTATGTGGCTGAAATGCTTCTTAGAGACAATGTATGTGACAAAATAATTGCAACTGATTTAAACGAAGGCCCGTTGAACAGGGCGATTGAACATTTATCAGCGGTAAATTTAGAAAAAAGATGTGATTTCCGGCTTGGAAGCGGGCTGACTGTCTTGAAGGAAGACGAAGCGGAGACAATTATAATTGCAGGTATGGGCGGTGAATTGATTGCCGACATATTGGAAGATTCAAAAAATATTGCATTGAAGGCATCACAGCTCATTTTACAGCCCATGACCACTGCAGACAGGCTGAGACGCTATTTATACAATAATGGTTTTAGCATAATTGATGAAAGAATAGTCAAAGAACTCCATCATTATTACTTTATTATTATGGCAGTTCCCGGAATAGATAAGGTAGATGATGAAATATATTATGAAGTAAGCAAAATGCTGCTAAAAAAAAATGATCCGCTGATGATTGAATACTTAAACAGGCTGTTAGGCATAAATGAAAAAATAATCAATAGTATTGAAAAAAATAACAATAATGGGTATAATAAAAAAATAGAGCAGCTATCGAATAAAAACAAAAAAATAGAGGAGTTGATGAAAAATTAAAATCAATTCAATTATTAATTTACTGGAAAAGGAATTAAAAATTAAGCAGCAGGAATCCTGGGACAACAGTGGTCTGCAGGTAGGCAGCATGAATGATGACATAAGAAATATTATGTTAACTTTAGATATTGATTCACATGCTCTCAAATATGCGCTTAATACCAATACAAATTTAATTATAACACATCATCCATTTTTGTTTTCAGGTATAAAATCTGTTGATTTTAATACATATGAGGGAAATATAATTAAAGAGCTGATAACTAATGGCATCAGCTTATACAGTATGCATACAAGCTTTGACATGGCGGATTACGGAGTCAGCCGCAAGCTATCAGAAAAATTAAATATTAAGGATTATCATGTACTTCATGAGGTGAACAGTGATTTAAGTGGATATGGAGGAATAGGTACCGTTGAACCGCTGAATATTGTTGAATATGCCAAAATGGTTAAAGGGCAATTAAATGCAGTGCATGTTAAATTATATTGTAATGATGATAAAAAATTGATAAAAAAGGTTGCCTTTTGCGGAGGAAGCGGAAGTGACTTTATTGATGATGCCATACAAGAGAAGGCAGATGTATATATTACCGGTGATATTAAATACCATCAGGCACAGACAGCTCTCAGAAATAATTTATGTATTATTGACGCAGGTCATTATTACACGGAGTATCATGCAATGGAGTATGTCAAGGAAGTTTTGGATAAATTTGTAGAATTAAATGTTACTATATTGGAAAATAATACTGTAAAAGAAATTATAATTTAGAGGATGAAGAATGAAGAACTTTGAATATATAAGAGTTGCTGCTGCGGTTCCGGTAATCAAGGTTGCAAACCCAATGTTTAATGTAAAAGAAATTGTTTCAATGGTAAAAATAGCATATGAAGATAATAAAGCAACGGTAATACTATTTCCGGAGCTTTGCATAACGGGTTATACCTGCGGAGATTTGTTTAATCAGAGTGTATTGATTAAGGGAGCGGAGGAAGCACTTGGAGTACTCCTTGAGCAAACTAAAAGCATAAACATTCTGATTGCGGTGGGAATGCCGGTTAAGGCTGATAACCAGCTTTTTAACTGTGCAGTATTGTTGTTGAAAGGTAAGATTTTAGGTGCAGTTCCAAAGACATTTGTTCCCAACTACAATGAGTTTTATGAGAAACGATGGTTTGCTTCTTCAATATCAAGAATAAGCGATGAAGTTAATCTATGCGGGCAGGCAGTTCCTCTAAATGAAAACCTGCTGTTTAAAGATTCACGGTCGACTCTGTGCATTGGATTTGACATATGTGAGGATTTATGGGTCAATATTCCTCCAAGCTCATATCATACAATGTTTGGTGCCAATTTAATATTGAACCTGTCGGCAAGTAATGAAATAATAGGAAAGACTGATTACAGAAGAGACATAGTAAAGCTTCAGTCGGCTAAGGGAATTGCCGCATATGTTTTTTCATCGGCAGGGCAGACAGAAAGTACAACAGACCTTGTTTTTTCCGGTCATTCCATAATTGCAGAAAACGGAATAATTGTAAACGAAAATAAATTTCCTGAAAATTCAAACATCATATATGGTGATATTGACTTGGGGAAGCTTGGGAATGACAGAATCAAATTAAACACATACATGGGCAGACGGGAAAATATAAATTATCAATATGTTAATTTTGAACTGGGTTTTTCAGAAAATGACGATCTAAAAAGAGAGGTTGACCCTATGCCCTTTGTCCCTTCAAACCTAAAAGAAAGGAACAAAAGATGCAGGGAAATATTAAATATTCAGTCAACCGGTCTTTATCAGAGATTGTATAAAATTGCCGCAAAAAAAGCCGTCGTGGGTATTTCCGGAGGTCTTGACAGCACCCTGGCGCTGTTGGTGACTGTAGAAGCATTTAAAAAATTAAAGCTTCCTATGAGCAATATTGTTGCTGTAACTATGCCCGGCTTTGGAACAACCTCAAGAACATACAATAACGCAATTACTCTGATGGAAGAATTAGGAGTCACAACAAAAGAAATTTCAATAAAGGATGCGGTTATCCAACATTTTAAGGATATCTCTCATGAGATGGATGTTCATGATGTTACCTACGAAAACTCCCAGGCAAGAGAGAGAACCCAAATTTTGATGGATATTGCCAACCAGGAAGAAGGTATAGTTGTTGGAACCGGCGATTTATCTGAACTTGCGCTGGGTTGGGCAACCTATAATGGGGATCATATGTCAATGTATGGAGTTAATTCGGGCATACCAAAGACATTGGTCAGATATCTTGTTAAATGGTATGCAGAGGAAGAAACCACCGGTGAAGTACAAAAGGCTTTGCTGGACGTTTGTGAAACTCCTGTGAGCCCTGAGCTCCTGCCTCCTGACGAGGATGGCAATATTGCTCAGTTTACTGAAACAGCCGTGGGTTCCTATAACTTAAACGACTTTTTCCTTTACAATATGCTCCGTAACGGATATGAACCTGCAAAAATATATTTCCTGGCAAAAAAAGCATTTAAGAATGAATTTTCTGATGAGGTCATACTTGAAACTCTGAAAAAATTCTACAAAAGGTTTTTCACCCAGCAATTTAAGCGATCCTGCATGCCGGACGGCGTAAAGGTGGGTTCAGTGTCATTGTCCCCCAGAGGAGACTGGAGAATGCCAAGCGATGCTTCCTACGAATTGTGGATGGAGCAGCTGAACAATCTGTAATTAAGGAATTTGTACATTAATATTAACGACTAAGGCAGAAGTACAGAATGAAAAAACATATTTTAACTATATTTATGGCTGTTATGCTGTTGTTTACATCAACCTCATGTTCGGTTGATGTAAACAATAATACAGCCGTCGGATCTGATGAAGTAAGAATACATTTTATTGATGTGGGACAGGCTGACTGCATACTGATAGAGCTCCCCACAGATGAAGAAATATTAATAGATGCAGGGAATAGAGATGACGCACAGGTCATAATAAATTATTTAGAGCAACTGGGCATTGATGACATAGAATACTTTATTCTTACACACCCTCACGAAGATCACATTGGCTCCGCACCTGCTGTATTAGACTATTATGATGTTGATAAGGTATACATGCCTGATGTGGCTCAGGACAGTCAGATTTACAGGGACACAGTCAGTGCGGTTGAAAATGAAGATGCGGAGTTAATCAAGGCTAAAGCAGGAATATCAATTATAGATTCAGAGGATATAAGCTTTTATGTCCTGGCTCCTAACAGTATGTGGTATTCCGAAACAAATGAATATTCCCTGGTTACAAGGCTTACATATAAGGATACATCTTTTTTGTTTACCGGAGATGCCGAAGGTGTATCGGAAACAGAGATGATCAATGCCGGATATGACATTGATTCAGATTTACTAAAAGTGGGGCATCACGGAGGAAAGACAAGCACATCTAAGAATTTCCTGGACTGTGTTTCTCCCGAATACGCTGTAATATCTGTTGGCAAAGACAATTCCTATGGGCATCCTACGGACCAGGTTCTGAAAAGGCTGAATAATTCAGGAGCACAAATATTCAGAACAGACGAGATTGGCTCAATAACAGCAGTATCTGACGGTACTGATATTAAGATTGGCAAATCTCAAATATCTGAAAGCAATAATATCAATGTAAAATACATAGGTAACAATAATTCCATGAAATTTCATTATCCCGACTGCAGCTCTGTAAAAGACATGAAGGATAAAAACAAAAGTTTTTTCAAAAGCAGAGACAAAGCAATAAAACAAGGGTTCATCCCATGCGGTATATGCAAACCATAACAGATTTCAAGTCATCTACGATATCAATATCTATTGGTTATTTTGAGGACGGATGGTTTTCCCCACAAAAGACTCCGTCCCAATCGAATTTTATTATTTCAGATCAAAATCCTGCAAATTAATGTATGTGGGAATATCGCTTATTCTGGAAAAAACTGCAGGACTGTCCAATGAATTAATATAATAAATCAAATCTCTTTCATTATAAATTATCCATTGCATTATCTCGTCTTTGTTTTCAGGTGTTAATGAAAATATATTTTCATGCTCTTTTTTATAACTGCCCTTTTCAATAAGATTGAACTGCTCATAAATAATATATCCGCCATCATTTTGCAGGGCTATATATTTTGCATCTTCAGATTTTTGGTCTCCTGCACAATATGTACCTACAACACTCTTAGGCATATTTTTATAAGAATTGTATGAGATTACACCGGCAAATGTAATCAATATAATTAATAAAGCAACTATACCTTTTTTATTCATAACGTATTCCTCCCTTAGCATATATTACCATAAGGGAATTTATTGAGCAACAATTTATATTTAATTTATTATTTCCAATGTTTTAGTTTTATGGTATAATTATTAAACAATACTAACCACATAAAAAATATATTTGTTGATATGACCATAGGAGGATTATATGTCAAAGTTGGTAGTTTACCATGGCAGTTATATGATGGTGAAAAAGCCTTATATAAAATATGGACATTACACGAAAGATTTCGGTAATGGTTTCTATTGTACAATTATTAAGGAACAAGCCGAGAGGTGGGCAAAACGTTATGATACTCCGGTAGTAAACATTTATGATGTCATAATAAATGACTCATTGAAAATATTAGAATTTAATGATATGTCAGAAGAATGGCTTGACTTTATAGTGAATTGCAGACAAGGCAAAGAGCATAGTTATGACATAGTCATTGGTGCAATGGCAAACGACCAGATTTATAATTTTATATCTGATTTTATTGATGGAATAATAACAAGAGAGCAGTTTTGGATTATGGCTAAGTTTAAATATCCAACCCATCAGATTAATTTTTGTACAGAAAAGGCTATTACTTGTTTAACATATCGTGATTGTCAGGAGGTTCTTGAATGATAGGGAGAGAAGAAAATAAATCAAATGATCTGTTTTTTACGTGTAGTTTAATAGATTATATATCAAGAAAAACAAAAAATAAACGTGTGGTAGTAGTTGAAAAGCTGGGAAAAATAAGAATTAAAAAAATATTTGATTTGGCAGACGTTTATCATAGCTGCAATATTGAACAGGTTGCCGATGATTTTATTAAAGAAGCAGATATTCCTAATGGAATATTCGACAACATCAAAGATTGTTATTATGCAATTCCGACACATTGGGATATAGGAAAAGTTTATAAACGTCTTATACTTGGCGTTGCCAAAGAAAAAAACATTGAAATAATAGATGCTCTGTTTGCAGTATATAGTTCCTTTATTTGTGATTTAATTGATGATTATAATGGGAGTTTCTATTATGAGAATCCTCAATATATATTAAATACATATTTAACCGGAAAAATAGATTAAACTATAAATCACGATTTGCCGAGATATTTGGAGACATATCCACAGAACATTACAAATATGAAACATTTAGGCTTGGTGATGTTGCAAATGTAGGTTCAAGCCATAAACAATTTTCAGCATTTGCAGAAGTTTTTGCTTTTGAAATTGACAAAGAATATATTGCATGATAATATGCAACAGAAGCCTATAGATTATATGCACAATATGCTTTGAATAATGGAATTAAGGAGATCTAAACTCAAACCTGGTCGGGTAATGCAAGGATCTTAGTAAAACTGGTGAAAAATTCATTTGACTTTTACATAAGCGTGCTGTAATATAGGTAAAGAGTAAATTTTACAGTCGCATGCGTAAGCATGAGGAAAGTCCGTGCTCCGCAGAGCAGGGTGCCGGGTAATACCCGGTGAGGGTGACCTTAAGGATAGTGCAACAGAAAGAAACCGCCGGGTAACCGGCAAGGATGGAAAGGCGAGGTAAGAGCTCACCAGCGGTTAGGCGACTAACCGGCTATGTAAACCCCACCCGGAGCAAGACCAAAAGAGGACCTTGGAGTGGCTGCTCGTCACAGTCCAAATGGTAGGTCGCTGGAGTTTGCCGGTAACGGCAGGCGTAGATAGATGACTGTTTAATACAAAACACGGCTTATGTATTTACTCTCTACATAGAATTTGAACACCTGCATCTGCAGGTGTTTTTATTGTGTTTATGTAAAATGTGGGGTAATGTTAATTTAAGAATCTGTAAGATGGGGAGTCATGGAATAAATCCAGTAACCTTTTATATTAAATCGAATATAATAAGACAAGCTTTTTTATAAGGGGTGATATTATGTATTGGCTGCCATGGTTTGCTCTTGGAATTGGTTACGGCAGATGTTCACGAAGATGTTCAAAACCTTGCAGGAGAAGATTTTATTAATAACATCAAACAAAGACGCTTTCGCGTCTTTGTTTGATGTTATTGTGCGTTGGCATTAACAGGAGGTTTTTTTAAAAATTTTAAGGCTACTACTGCAACTGCAATAAGCACTACAGAGGCAGCAATCATCCATATGCCCGGTATTGAAATATAGTTTATTAATATACTGTAAAGCATGGAGCCGGCAAGTCCTCCAACTTGCATAGTTAAAGAATTAACCGATAGTACTGATGCCCTTACTTCATTTGGAATTTCGCCGTTTAATATAACTCCTTCAGGTATACTGGACATACCAAAAAATAAATATATGGAAGAATAAAAAACAATAAATACAGGTATTTTTGTTTGTAGAGCCGTAAGTATTAAACAGACTGCCAGTATTGTGCGAAGCAATACATACATTTTTTTGGGGTTAAAGTTATATTTCTTAATTAATTTATTAGCTCCGATACTGCCAAGAGTGGCTGCTGCAAAATACAGGAAAGCCATTAATCCGAGAAGCCCCATTGAGTCATCACTTGGCATGAGACTGATAAAGTGTGGCTGCCAGTAAGTTTCCAGACTGCTCAAAAAAAATCCGGTGGAAAACACTGAAATAAATATACATATTACTGTGCTGTTTTTTGAAACGATTGCAGAACTATTTTTAATATGCTGTTTAAGAGAAATTCTGTCTTCTTTTTCATAGCTCTTAGTTTCCTGTATAAATACAAATGACAATATTACAACTATTGAAGCAAGGATAATCCTTATAATAAGGTTTAAATCATATGTACCTATTGAGGGGAAATATGTGTTTGAAATTTTAGGGAAAAAGCCTCCCGACAAAGCACCTGCAGACATTCCAAGAGCTTCCAGTACTGAAAGTCTGGTAGTAATATTATGCAGCTTGTCCTTGCCATAGTTATCAATATAATAATCAATAAACATTGCATCAAATGAGCCTGATGCCAGCGCTCTTGCAAATCCGTAAAGTATCATTCCCGCGCATAATGAAACAAATCCTCTGCCAAACAGCAATATGATCAAGCTTAGAATTGACACAATTACCGATAAACAAAACGATTTCTTTCTGCCGAAAACATCTGCAATAATTCCTGTGGGCAGCTCTAAAATTACAACTGAAAATGCATACAGCCCTAAAATAATTGACAAGCTGCTTATGCTTGCACCCTTGTCAAGAAGAATCAGGCTTAATACAGGAGCTAATATCCCGGATAGGTAAGAGTTCAAAAAATAGATTAGTGAATATACTTTTATTTTCATGAAAAAATCCTTTCTAAATATGGTATAATTTTCTTGTTAACGTTATTATTATAATCTGTACTGCATTTACAGTCAAGTAATATTAAAAGTATTTCAGAAGAAAGCACTAAAAAAGACGCCTAAGCGTCTTTAGAGTTGCTATTATACTATTTGTGAAGAATGGGCGATATTTTTTTGTAAATAAGTAAAGTAATTGTTGATACCACAACTCCTTTAAATATGTTAAAGGGTACAACCGCATACAGCACAAAAGTTTTTAAATTTGTTATGGCAGGATTTAATACATTTCCCATATTGATAAATGCCTGGATTGGTGCTCCATATATCTTTGAATAAACAGGGAGAAGCACGTAGTAATTCACAAGTGAGCCAACTGCCGCTAAAGAAAGGGTCCCTGCCAATAAGCCGATAATTGCTGTATTAAATGATTTTTTGTGCTTATATATATATCCTGCAGGCAGTATAAAGGAGCATCCCACTATAAAATTGGCCAATTCGCCGATCCCTCCGGTCTCTGTTCCATTTAGTACAAAATTAATTAAAATTTTGACGAATTCGATTGCAACACCTGCTGATGGTCCTAAGGCAAATGTTCCAAGAAGTACCGGAACTTCGCTAAAGTCAAGCTCATAAAAATTTGGTGCAAACCATAATGGAAACTCAAGCAGCATCAGTACTGCTGCTACTGCAGATAGTACTCCAACCTTTGCTATAACCTTTGCGTTGCCTCTTTGCTTTACTGAAATTTCATTTTTCATACTTTCCTCCTTGTGCCTGTACACTGATTAAAGATTACCAGAGGTTTAATTGATTTATATTT